>ERZ1048872.2323-NODE-2323-length-13742-cov-10.940966_pt1 | contig 13742 bp, 17 predicted proteins | sample MGYA00383100_ERZ1048872 | MGnify/ENA primary metagenome ERZ1048872 (study PRJEB29581, sample SAMEA5548370) | metagenome | biome: marine; feature: coastal; material: water | depth 50 m | study: Short-term variability in the microbial, nano- and picoplankton... | reverse complement strand
AAGTAAGTCTTAACTTTGCCTTTAGGTATTTTCTTCAAATAGTTCCAGACTTTTAGCTGAAACTTAGTTCCCTTTAAGTTCATAGAGTTCAAATCCAGTGTTATTAGCTATTTTATCGTATAATTTCTTTGCATTTTCATTGGAAGAGTGGGTGATCCAACGAATTCCATTCCAATTATTGGCTTTAGATAATGATTTTAGGTTACTAATGAGTTTTTGAGCTATTTTTTGACCTCTAAATTCAGGCTCTACGAACAAATCGTCTAAAAAACCAATATATTGGCCCTTAATTGGTCTTGGCATTGTTCTATAATGGGCAATTCCAACAATTTTACCCTCTAATTCAAAGCAAATAGCATCAACAATATGATTATCATCGTGAATCCAACCCCACAAAGTGTCTAAAATCTCTGTATTCATTGGGACTTTGTAAAAATCGGCATAACCACTGTATAATTTAGCCCAACTTTCTTTATCTTTTAGCTCCAATTTTCTAATCATTTAGTTTAATTTCATTATCTAAATTATTGATATAATTATTTAATCTACATCCCTGACGTATATAATCTATAACCAGGACTTACTTGTGCACACGTATGTCCGTGAGAATCACAGATTGCAACCTTTACAGGTTTTTCCCCAGTTAGATTTAACGCGTTTGCTTTAGTAATGAACCCACCACCATTCATCATCTGAACATTTAATCCAATTATTCCAACTGCAATTACAGTTAATATCCCTTTAGTAAATTTATCCATTTATTATCCTTTCATTTTTTTACAAGATTACTTACTTGACATTTAAAATCATCTAATATATTACTAACGATAATTAATGGTTATCAATAGTAATAATAATGAATAACATAGTTACAAACATAAAAGCATTACAAGAAGAAACTTTATTGAATTTAAAAAGTTCTAAAGCGGATAATACAATAAGAGCTTATAAGTCAGATTTTAATGATTTTGGATTATTTTGTGCAAAAAATGGATTTAAATCTCTTCCGTCTGAACCTAAAATTGTTTCGTTATATTTGACACATCTTTCTACAAAGGATGTAAAAATGAGTACTCTTAAAAGACGATTGGTGTCAATAGGAGTGATACATAGGTTAAAAGGACATTATCTAGATACAAAAAATCCTTCAATTATTGAAAATATTATGGGTATAAAAAGAAGAAAAGGTAGCACACAAATAGGTAAAAAACCTATATTAATCAATCATTTAAAACAATTAATTAATGTTATAGATAAGCAAAATAAAAAAGAAATTGAAAAATTAAGAGACAGATCAATTATTTTAATTGGCTTCTCAGGTGGATTTAGAAGAAATGAGATAGTGTCGTTAAATTATGATGATCTAGATTTTGTGCCAGAGGGTCTAAAAATTACTTTAAGAAAATCTAAAACTGACCAATTTGGAGAAGGCTCATTAAAGGGACTACCCTACTTTGACAGCCCCGTATATTGTCCGGTTATATCTATTCAAAAATGGTTAAAATTATCGAAAATTAACAAAGGGGCTTTATTTAGAAGATTTATAAAAGGATCAAAATTATCTGAAAAACGACTAACGGATCAAACGGTAGCTCTATTGATAAAAAAATATTTAGAATTAGCAGACATTGATAGCAAAAACTACTCTGGCCATAGTCTTAGATCAGGATTTGCAACTTCAGCAGCTGAAGCTGGTGTTGAAGAAAGAAATATTATGGCTATGACTGGTCATAAATCAACAGAAATGGTTCGAAGATATATAAAAGAAGCCAATCTATTTAAAAATAATGCATTAAATAAAATAAAAATTTAATCTCTAAAATTTTTATGAACAAAAATTAAATCTGCGTGAAGCCAATTTACTAAATGATAATTATTTTCTACAAGAATTTTATATAAATCATTTTCTATAATTCTGGATAAATCATTGTTTCTAAATTCAAGTTTTTTCATTTTAAGGTCTAAAAATTCAACTGAAATAACATTAGGCTTATAAACTTTTAAATCAAAACCATTAAACACATCAAGCTCATGACCCTCAACATCAATATTCATATAATCAATTTGTTGATTAAAATTTAATTTTTTTAGAATGATATCCAAAGTCGTCGTCTTTACAGACCTTATCTCTTTGATTGATGCATTTTGAAATGTTGAAACCTCATGTTCAAGGGTATTAATAGGAGATTTATCATGATAAAAATATAATTTTTTTTCGAAACCGATGAAGAAACAGCTTGATTTAAATTTATATCGTTTGGCCTTGAAAGATTAAAAAGTTTAATATTATTAATATCAAGATCAATATTAATTCCATGCCACCCACGCTTGAAAAGTAAATAAGTGTTGTTGTTAGAAATAGGATGTTGACAACCAATATCCAAATAAATGCCCTTCTTTTTATTCTTAAAAATATAATCTATAATTAAATCAACTGCATTAAATGAATAAGATATCTTCTTATATTTGATTTTTCTATTATATAAACTTAAATATTTTAATAAATTTTTAATCATTTTAATTAAATAAATTTTGATAAAATAATTTTAATTTACATGTATATAAATCATAAAAATAAGCCAAATTCATTTTTGGATTTTCAAGAGCACCATTATATTCAGAAAAACAACGAAGGTAATGTTTTCTAAAAAATTTGTGAGAAAAACCCCATTTTTTAAGAAAAATTTCACTACCTTTATTTAAATTGACATCTTTATTCTTTCTGGTTGTTAAAGATCCAAAATGATAAACTCTAAAATCAGATAATCCTTTGAAAATTCTAACATCCAAATTCCACAATTTTAAAATAAAATCAGGATCTGATGCATCGCCAGGATTGAATTCTTCACTCATACCACCAACTTTATTCCACAAATTTTTATGTACCAATGAGGGATTTTTATCTGCCCCTTGTATATTTTTATGTGAAAAAGACATATATTTTTTCAATAAATTTTTTTCATCAAAATCTTGATAAGTATTTCCAAAATTATAATTAATATGACCATTTGTTCTTTCAATCATAATTCCTGAAAGATAAAAGTTGTTATGATCAAATGATTTAATTTCGTTAATTAAGACAATATCCCATTTAGGGCAAATATACATATCGTCATGTAAAAAAAGTAAATAATCATTTTTGGCCTCTTTTGCCAATTCATTTAAAGCTGTACATAATCCATAATTATTTGTTGATCTAATTTCTTTAATGCTATTTTGTTTTAAGTAGGAAGATGTTATGTCAGTAGAATTATTTGAATGGACAAGTATTTCATGATTAAAATTTGAATTTTTTTTTATACTATCGATACAAATTTTTAGATACTCAATATTGTTTAGAGTTGGTATTAAAATAGAAAATTCCATTAAAAAAGTTTTGCATTATTACCTAAAGATATATCAATTAAATATTTAGAAACTTTTAATTCATTAAAAAGTTTAAAATATTTTTTTTTTCCATTTCGTGCAATATTTATTCTTAATTTATTGTTTTTAGAAAAAAATTTAATTTTATCAGATAAATCATTTATATCATTATAGAGTACAATTTCTTTTTTATTGAAAAAATCATCCATTTTAACTTTTTTATCAATAAAGGTTAATAAACCATTCCCCATTACAGAAGCAATTCTATTACTTGAATAGTATTTCGTAGGTTTGCCCCTGCTCAAATTTAATGCCATTTTAGAATTTATTAATGCATTATTAAAATCACTACCCCAAATAGGTTGTTGGTTTGCAAATCCATAAAAATCATATTTTATATTTGGAATTTTTTTAACAAGACTATCTAAAAAAATAATTCTGCTATCTTCAATACCCTCTTTTAGAGTAGCTCTATTAACACCATGACTCATAGCATAGAATAAATCATTTTTGGGCCTCATATTGTAAACATCAAAACATTCGATATTCTTATCTACAGGAACAAAGAAAAAATGAAAATTATCTAAATTAAACTTATTCTTTAAGATTGATGGATCGGTAGTTATAAAATTATGATCAACAAAATTTGAATATAGACCAATGTTGGAAATATTTTGATTAGAATAATCAAGGCTAGGCATGACAGGGTCTTCATTCCATTGTGAAATAATTAGATCTTTATTAAATGACTTAAACTCTTCAATTGTATTTAAATTAATATTTTTGGTGTGACCAAAAAATAATAAATCAGGATTATAATTTTTAAAGGTTTCTAATAGATATTTTTGAAAATTATTTCTACCTAGGAATAAATTAAATGATTTATTGTTTTTTATAAAATCACGGTCACTAATTTCTAATACATCATGATCATTTCTAATAAAACCATTAGTAAATTTTTTCCCAAGAGAAATATTAAATAATCTATGATTAAGTTTTTGACCCTGGTTATATATATTTATTATTTTTAGTTTTCTTTTTAAATAATTAATCTTAAGTTTAGGAATACAATTTTCACGTATAAGATCAATTAGCTTTGTATTATCTATTATTAGATGTTTAACATTCTCTCTACTTTTATTTTGTATTTTTTTTCTTTTTTTGACATTTTTAATTAAATTTTTAATTTCTTTATATAGATTTTTTGAATTAATATTTTTAAGAACAATAGCATGATCAGTAGTTTCACATAATCCTCCTCTATTAGATATAATAGTAGCACAACCTCTAGATGAAGCTTCTAAAGCAGTTCTACCAAACGGTTCTTGCCATTTAGAAGGAATTACAGCGATTTCAGATTTATTTAATAAATCTAAGGTTTTTTTATGTTTTAAAAAACCTAATTCAGAATGGTTTTTGTGATCGATATATATGGTACGTCTATCTTCATCTCCTATAGAAATTGCTTTCCATTGAGGATACTCATTTAAAATATTAATAATTGAGCTTGCAAATAAATCATAACCTTTTGACTCATTTAACTTGCCCACAAAAGTAATGAGTTTATTTTTTTTTGTTTTATTTTGTCGATTTACACTTGGATAAACAATTTCGGATTTAGTTTGAAGTTTTTTATCTATACCAATATAAAACCTATCTTTAACCCACTCACTAACAAAAATAATCTTATCTACATTTTTTAGAATATTTATTCTTTCATTTAAAGATTTTGATCCTTTCATGGAAAGAGGATCGTTATGAAAGTAAAAAAATATTTTTGTATCAATTTCTTTAAATAATTTACTTAAAATTAAGGGCCTGTTATGAATTTCAACTAAGTCGTATTTTTTGGTAATAATTTCTTTAATTAATTTTTTACAATATTCATTAGTTGAACTTTTAATTTTAGATTTAAGATTTTTTAAATTAATATTAATATAATTTTTTGTTAAAAACTTCTTAGAATTTGTATTTCCATAAATAAAATTATATTTTTTATACTTAGATTTTTTATAAAACTCTGAGACCCATAAAGATGCAGCAGATGCTTTTTCAATAGAATAATTTTCTTTGTATGGTAAAATTGTAGCTATTTTAATTGTTTGGGTTTTTAAATTCATTAATAATTCTTAATCTCTCTTTTCTATCTTTTTTAAGTTTATATTCAAATGAAAGCGCTTTGTGTTTTGAATAAAATTTTTTTTTATAGACCAGTTCCCACTTGTAACCCTTAGTAGATTTTGCTCCAAGGCCAGAATTATGTTTTTTTAATCTTTCGATTAAATTATTCGTATATCCAACATAAGATTTATTTAAATAACCATTTAAAGTCTTAATTAAATAAACGTAATAAACCATAATAAGCTTATCCTTAATGGCGGTCCCTGGGGGAATCGAACCCCCCTTTGCAGGATGAAAACCAGCTGTCCTAACCGATAGACGAAGGGACCATTTGGGCTCTTTTATTTTAAATGTAGATATTTATCAAGCCTAATTAATCATTCAAAATAAGATCCTTAACATTTAATTGAATAGTTTTTTTATTGTTCCAAATATTTTCATTAATTTCAGCAATTATATTAATTTTTTTTTTATATAATAATAAATGTTCACCAATTACTGTATGCATACAATTAAAGCATATTGATTTAATTGAAGGACCATGATCAGGTTTAATGATAGCAAAGATATGTTTATTGTTTAATATTTTTGTTTTTATAACTCTAGCATTCTTAATAAAAAAAATAGGTATGAAATTTTCATTTCCAAATGGTCCTAATTTATTTATTTCGGACAGAAATACATTGTTAATTGCAGAAAAAGATATTTCTGAGTCGTAATTATGATAATTATTAAAATTTATTTTTTTCTCTTCACAATCCTTTTGAATAAAATTATCTAAAATTCTAATATTTTCTTTTTTTAAAGAGAAACCTGCAGCCATATTATGTCCACCACCATTTATGATTATTTTCTTATCACATAGTAATTTCATTAAATGACCGATATTATAATCCTTTGTTGATCGAGCAGAACCTTTTAAAATATTATTTGAATTTGTGATAACAATAGAAGGTTTGTTGAAATAATCTTTTAATCTAGCTGCAATAATTCCAATTAAGCCTTCATTGATATTTTTTTTATAATAAATTATTACTTTTTTATTTTCTTTTTTAATTTTTTCAAAATCAATTTCATTCAAAATTTTTTTTTCTATTACTTTTCTTTTGTTATTTAACTGGATTAGTTGTGCTGATATATCTTTGATTGTTTCTTGATTGTTAGACGTTAGAAGTTTTGTTGCATATTTTGAATATCCAAGTCTACCACCTGAATTGATTATAGGTCCGATTAAATAACCTAAATCATTGATTGTTATTTTCTTATTTATACCAATTTGTTGAAACAAAATATTTAATGCATCACTATCTTGTATTTTGAAATTTTTAATTACATAAGAACCTATTATTTTGTTAATTTTTCTTAACGGCATCACATCACAAATAGTAGCTAGGAGAACATATATTAAAAAATTTGACAATTTAAAATCTGATTTAATTTTTTTAATCAATATTTCTAAAAAAAAATAAGTTAATGTTGTTGCACAAAGATAATTATATTTTTGATAACCGTTATTTTTCTTTGGATTTATAATTATGTTTGACTTTGGATAAGGTTTGTTGATCTCGTGATGATCAATTATCAAAGATTTAATATCATTATCGTTAAGAAAGTTTATAGCTTCGTTAGAATTTGAACCACAGTCAACCATAATTACCAATTGTGGTTTTTTTAGAATTAATTTTTGGAAAACTTTTTTTGTTGCTCCATATCCATCTTTTTCTCTATCGGGTATGTAATAAAAGTATGGATGATTAATATGCTTAAAAAATCTAACTAACAGTGAAGTTGAAGTAGATCCGTCGACATCATAATCACCTAATATACAAATATAATCTTTTTGATTTAATGAATTAATTAATAGATCTGCAGAATCATTAAAGTCCTTATTGTTTTTAAAAATATTAGTAATATTTAAACTATTATGAATATTATTGATTTCTGTAATATCAAAATTTCTTAAAACTATTAATTTAGACAATATTTCACTAAATCCAAAATCTTGTTTAATCTTATCTACAGAATTTTTGTTAGCTTTTTTTTCAATCCATTCATTACCAGAAACAGAAATCATTCATTAATTATACTTGTTCTTTTAATTATTTTAGTAAAATTAGTACCTTTATGTGTAACTAAAGTTTCGGATGAAAATTTGTCTTGTTCAATAATAATTCCCTCTAAAACTTCACTATTGGTAATACCTGTGGCGCAAAATAACGAGTCTCCTCTAACTATTTCAGATAGCTCGTATTTTTTATTTAAATCTGTAATACCCATATATTCTGCATCTTTAATATCTTTATCATTATTAAAAATAAATCTTCCTTGAAAGTAACAGTCATAGGCATCAAGAGCAGATGCTGCTAGGACACCCTCCGGTCCACCGCCAATACCTAAGAACATATCAATTTTATATTTAGGATCAGATACATATAAAGCACCAAGAACATCTCCATCAGTGATTAACCTTATATTAACATTCAAATCATTTAATTTATCAATCATTTTTTTATGACGTGGCCTGTCTAGCAAACAAACAGTAAGTGATGAAATTGATTTATTATTAAACTCTGATAAGTTTTTAAGATTTTTTTCTAATGGATAATCAAGATCAATTAAACCTTTATCAATTTTGCCAGTAGCTATTTTGTTCATATAAGTTTCTGGGGCATTAAACAAATTACCTTTTTCTGCTATAGCTAAAACAGCGATTCCTCCAGGTAAATTATTTGCAACAAAATTTGTACCTTCGACAGGATCAACGGCAATATCAAAATTTGGACCTTTTTTAGTACCTAGAAATTCTCCAGTATAAAGTTGCGGAGCTTCATCTAAGGTACCCTCGCCTATTACCACTTGACCATTCATATTAATATCATTCAATAAAGTTCTCATTGAATCAACTGCAGCTTTATCTGCAGCAATTTTATCCTGCTTACCTATCAAATATGATGCTGCTAAAGCTGCCCTCGATGTAACATTTACAAATTGATCAATAAAACTTTTATCTATTGTCATTAAATTTTTTCATCAATAAATTCATCTTGATTTATTTTTGACTCAAATTCTCTTAAACGTTTATACACACTAGCTAACTCAATTATTGTAGGCCAAGCTTTTAATATATATTGCATCGATCCTTCAACTCTACCAAAAGCTCTGATTATTTGCTGCATTACACCAAGAGTAACTGCACCAGCGACAATAGCTGGTGCTAAAAATACATACGCCGAGAGCACATTTGCTTGAAGGTATGCAATTCTACCAATGTTAAAGTATAAATATCTAATATAACTTAAAAAATGAATTTCCCTTACACCATTAAAAAGTTCTTCGATTGATTTAGGTCTAATAGAACCATCGTCTTCAGCAACAACTAGTATTTTTCTATAAGCTGCTTCTTTTTTTTGTAGATCATATTCAACACCTACAAGTCTTAAAATTAAACCCAATAAAATCAAAAAAATAGTGCCTCCTACTGACCAAATTAAAGCACCAACAATTAAACCATAATCCCAATCTCCAAAAAAGAAAATCGGGATACTAGCACTTAAGCCAAATAAGATTGGCATAAATTCAACCAAAATCATTAATGCTTCAATTAAACTAGTTCCTAAAGTTTCCATGATTCTTGAAAACTTTATTGTATCTTCTTGAACTCTTTGAGAAGCACCTTCAATTTTACGCGCTCTATCATAAACACTATGATACCATTCAACCATTGCTGTTCTCCATCTGAAGAGATAGTGAGATGTAAAAAAGCTTACTACAACTGCTACACCTACATAAATCGCAGCAAGTGTTATAAATGATAATAGACTAGACCAATACTCATCTATAGTTATAGCATTAGGTTTGCCAAGGGCTTTTTGTATCATGTCATAAAACTGACCAAACCATTTATTAATTTTTACATCAATTTTAACTTGGATCCATAATGATGATAAAATAATCATTGATCCAAGCCATGACCACATAAACCATTTTTTTAATTTGAAAAATTTAAACATTTATTATTTTAAAAAATTATCTGCATAAGATTTTTTAACTGTTTTTCTTTTTTTTGGTTCAATCAAATCAAAATCAATTTTTTTCTTTTTTGCATAATTAATTGCTAATTCTTTTGATGAAAACTCTAATTTTAATTCAGTTAATGTATCTGAAGAACTTTCCCAGCCCATTAAAGGGTTCTTTGTAGGATCTTTAGTTATAAACTCTAAAATCCACTTATTTTTTGCAGTACCAGACTGCATAGGATTTTTGTTAGGAATATAAATTATTGCTTTACTCATAAATGATGGTCGGAGTGGCAGGATTCGAACCTGCGACCCTCTGGTCCCAAACCAGATGCGCTACCAGGCTGCGCTACACTCCGATCCGTGTACTATTACAGTACATTTTAAATATTTAAAAGGATAAAGATAAGCAAATTAAAGGTAATTTTAATAGAATCTGATATATAAAAATTATGATTATTAACTGCATAAATTGTAATAAAAAATTTAATGTTAATGATGAGTTAATACCAGTGAATGGGAGGCAAATAGCATGTGGTTCATGTAATCATAGCTGGTACTTTCAGGTTGATAAGAATACAGAAAAAACGTCTTTAACTCAAAGTGTAAGTGTTGCACAGGATGAAATAACAAGTGAAAATAATGAAAAAAATTTTGAAATATCTTCAGAAAATAAAACTTCAAAATTTATTAAAAATAAAAGTATCCAAAATGATAATAAAACAAAAGTTGAATTGCGTAATAAAAATAAATATAAAACTCAAAATACGAGAACAAGTAATTTTTTCTCATATTTATTAGTATTTATAATTTCGTTTATTGCAATAATAATTGCTATAGATACGCTTAAAATACCACTTATTAACTTCTTTCCAGGCTTAGAAATTATTCTATTTAATCTTTTTGAAACATTGAAAGATGTGAAATTATTTATTATTGATCTTACTTAAAATTTTATGATTAATTATTTATCTCAACCTTTCAAATGGTTCTTTAAACTTGAAGCAGCAAGTGGTTTAATTTTGTTAATCGCAGCTATATTAGCATTAATAATAAGTAACAGTAATTTCAGTAGTTTATATTTCTATAGTCTAGAAAAGTATTTATTTATTGGTATTAACGAATTTGGATTAAAACTCAGCGTGCATCACTGGATCAATGATGCATTAATGGCAATATTTTTCTTTTTTGTCACATTAGAAATTAAAAGAGAATTTATACAAGGTGAGCTATCAAATATTAAACAAGCTTTACTTCCAATAATCGCAGCTGTAGGGGGCATGTTAGTACCTGCTCTTTTTTATGTTTTTATCAATTGGGGGAATTCAGAGACTATGAATGGTTGGGCAATACCTTCTGCGACTGATATAGCTTTTTCATTGGGAATTTTATCATTATTGGGATCAAGAGTTCCAATATCATTAAAAGTTTTTTTAACAGCTTTAGCGATAATTGATGACCTTGGTGCTATCTTAATTATTGCATTCTTTTATTCTGGAGATTTAAGCATTCCATATCTAAGTCTTATTTTATTAAGTTATATTTTACTTTTAATTTTAAATAAATTTTCTGTAAAAATCTTTATCCCATATCTGATTATTGGATTGTTTATGTGGTTTTTTACTTATAAATCTGGAATACATGCTACGATTGCTGGTGTATTATTGGCCTCTACAATTCCTCACAGAATAAAAGATAAGGATTTTTCACTGCTTGTAAAAATAGAACATGCAATTTCACCATATGTTGCATTTATGATAATGCCTCTTTTTGCATTTGCGAATGCTGGTGTTAACTTAGAGGGTTTATCGTTATCTAGTTTATTGGCCCCAGTCCCGCTTGGTATTATGTGTGGATTATTCTTTGGTAAACAAATTGGTGTTTTGTTATTTTCTTATATTTCGATAACACTAAAGTTTGCAGAGGCACCAAATAATTCAAATTGGTTAAGTTTATATGGGGTTTCTATTTTAACAGGAATTGGATTTACTATGAGTTTATTTGTTGGTAATTTGGCTTTTATAGATAACACTCAGTACATAGATGGTGTTAAAATTGGAGTATTAACAGGATCATTATTATCCACTATATTTGGATACTTATTGTTATTAATTTCGGCAAAAAAGTAAATGTTTAACAAAAAATTCAATGTTTATATAATAATTATAATGTTTTCTTTTTTTACTAAAACTATGTCAGATAATTCAAAAACGTTTTTTGATTTTAAAATAAATTCCATAAATGGAAATGAGTTAGATCTATCTACATTTAATGGTAAAACTATATTGTTAGTGAATGTTGCTAGTAAATGCGGTTTTACTAAACAATACGACGATCTTCAAAAATTATATGATGTTTATAAAGATAAAGGGTTAGTTGTTATTGGTGTGCCTACCAATCAATTTGGTGGTCAAGAGCCAGGAACAGAGACAGAGATTAAAAATTTTTGTGAAACTAATTTCAATATTACATTTCCAATGACAGGTAAGTATGACGTTAAAGGTGACAGTGCTCACCCGATATACTTATGGGCCAAAGATACTTATGGCAAATCTACAGTACCAAAATGGAATTTTCATAAGATTTTGATAAATAAAGAAGGTAAAATTGATGACACTTTTGCATCTTTTACCGGCCCAATGTCTAAAAAAATTATAAATAAGTTAGATCAAATTTTATAAATTAACCGATAACCCATCATAAGCTGGAATAATATTTTTAGGTAATTTTTTCTTAATTATCTCATAGTCTATATCCGTATGAAGATTAGTTAAGATAGCTTTTTTTGGAGAAAATATATTTATCATTTTTAAAGATTTTTCAAAATTAAAATGCGAAGGATGGTTTCTATACCAGAGACAATCAATAATGAGGTATTTGAGATTTTTAAAGTACTTATAATCTTTTTCAAATATTTTACTTACATCACTTATATAAGCTAATTTTTTATCTATAACATAGCATACAGAATGAACTTTGCCATGTTGAACCTTAATAGGTTTAATTAAGATATTCTTTTTTTTATTCTTAATAAATAAATTTTTATTAATATTATTTAACTTAAGTGTAGCTGGATATTCTCTGTTATAGCTATCAAAACAATATGAAAATGTATTTTTTAGATATTTAGATGTGATACGATCAGCAAAAACATTAATTGGTTTTTTATTTCTTATAAAGAAAGATCTTAAATCATTTATTCCATGTGTTTGATCTGCATGCATATGTGAATAAAAAACTTTGTCAATTTTTTTTATTTTCAAACTTAACATTTGTTGACGTAAGTCAGGTGATGTATCAATTAATACATTTTCTTGATCTGTTTTGATAAAAGCTGAGCATCTTGTTCTGTAGTTTTTTTTATTCTCAGGGTCACAATTTCCAAAATGACCATCTGGACGAGGTACACCCATTGAGCTTCCACATCCAAGAATTATAAACTTCATAATATCTAATTAAAAAAAAGTTTATTAAAATTATTTGTAGTATATTTTACTAAGTCTGATTTAGAAATGTCTTTAATATCTGCTAGTTTTTGAGCAGTATAATCAATAAAAGATGGTTCATTTTTTTTTCCCCTTTTAGGAACAGGCGCTAAAAAAGGGCTATCTGTTTCTATTAAAATATTATCCAAAGGTAGAAATTTAAATGTTTCTTGTAAATCTAGAGAATTTTTAAAAGTTATAATACCACTAGCAGAAAAAAAGGCATTTAGTGTTAAGAGTTTTTTTGCAAAATCTTTACTACCGGTAAAACAATGCATTAATATCTTAAGTTTTTGATCTTTATAGTTGTTCAATATATTAAAAGTTTCATCTTCTGCGTCTCTAGAGTGAATAATCAGTGGAGTATTTGTTTTAATAGAAGCCTCAATATGCTCTTTAAAACTAACTATTTGATCATCTTTATCACTATTATTGTAATAAAAATCTAAACCTGTTTCTCCAATTCCAATTATTTTTGCATTATCATTAAGATTTTTTACAATAAAATCTGAGGTAATTTTATTATCTGTTGTTTCATGTGGATGAATTCCAATTGTACCATAAATTATTTCATCTTCTTCTATAATCTTTTTAATTCGATCAAAGCTTTTATATGAAGTTGAAATTGTTAATAATTTCTTTATACCCACCTCTTTTGAACGCTTAATTACGTTGCTTAAATCACTTAATAAAGGCTCATGATCTAAATGACAGTGTGAATCAATCATTGTTTTTATCTATCTTTTTAAAAAGA
>ERZ1048872.2322-NODE-2322-length-13751-cov-5.000073_pt1 | contig 13751 bp, 7 predicted proteins | sample MGYA00383100_ERZ1048872 | MGnify/ENA primary metagenome ERZ1048872 (study PRJEB29581, sample SAMEA5548370) | metagenome | biome: marine; feature: coastal; material: water | depth 50 m | study: Short-term variability in the microbial, nano- and picoplankton... | reverse complement strand
ATTTCAGGTAAAGTTGCCGAAGCTGTTTTAGGACAAGCACATATTACTGCAAATAAAAATATGGTTCCTTTTGATGATAAATCTCCATTTGTAACTTCCGGTATTAGAGTAGGAACTGCAGCAGTAACCACTCGTGGTTTAGTAGAGAGTGATATGGAAAAAATTGCAGATTTAATTGATGAGGTAATTTTAAACTTTCAAAACGAGGAAGTTTTGGAAAGTATTGCTGAAAAAGTCAATATAATGATGCATCATAAACCATTGTTTAAAATGTAACAACGAAATAAACAATTAAAAATCCTGCTAATAGCAGGATTTTTGTTTTTATATACTTTCTTATTTTTATTTATACTTCGTATGTCAAAATAATAAAATTTTAGATTAGGGGAGGTTTAAATATCATAATTATTTTAAGGCAACGCAAAGAATTCTTATATCTATATCAAAGATGAGGGATTGATATTTCTTTTGTAATTCCCAAATTTTTAATGTTTTGGCTCTTAGTATCGAAATTATTAAGAAAACTACATTTACACCAGCTACTTCATTTAATTCAAGGAATTAATCAATTTAAGAATGCTATAAACATTTTAATGGTTAATCCAAGAATAACAATTTTTTTGTCAACTGAAAAATTTCACTTATTTGGATATCGAAAAAAAGTGTATGAGGTAGGGAAGTAGTTATTTACTAAAAGAGATCGAAAAATTACTTCATTAAATTAATTTTCATCCTCCAGAGCTCTTTCCATAAGCTTATCATTGAAGTTTTTAGTTCCTTTTGCTCCAAGTTTTTTTATTTTCTCCACTTTTCTGATAAGATTTCCAGTTCCTGTTAATTTTTTCATAGAGGTGTCATAAGAACCTTGCACTGTTTTTAATTGATTTCCAACTTTAATTAAATCATTGGTTAAATTTACAAACTGATCATAAAGCCTGCCCGCCTGTATCGCAATTTCAATAGCATTTTTTTGTTGTTTTTCATTATTCCACATACTATCAATAGTTCGCAGTGTAGCTAAAAGCGTTGTAGGGGTAACAATAACAATATTTTTTTCAAAAGCTTTGTTGTATAATTGATTGTCATTATTTAATGCAACCGCAAATGCAGGCTCAATAGGAATAAATAATAGTACAAAATCAGGAGATTCAATTTGATATATATCTTGGTAATTTTTTTCACTTAATTGCTCAATATGACGTTTTAATGAACCTACGTGTTCTTTTATGAGATGTTCCTTTTCGACATCACTATCAGCATTTATATATTTTTCGTAGGCAGATAACGACACCTTTGAGTCAATAATCATTTTTTTATTATCGGGTAAATGTATGACTACATCTGGCAAAATTCTTTTACCATCATCAGCTACAAAACTTTGCTGCACAAAGTATTCACTATCTTTTTGAAGCCCCGATTTTTCTAAAACACGCTCCAATACCAATTCACCCCAATTTCCTTGAATTTTGCTGTCGCCTTTAAGTGCTTTTGTTAAATTAATAGTTTCCTTACTCATTTGCATATTAAGTTCTTTTAAACCAAATATTTGCTGACGTAAAGCAGCATGATAATCAATACTTTCTTTATGAGTATCTTCAACTTTTTTCTCAAAAGTTTGAATTTTTTCTTGCAATGGGTTCAGGATACTTTTTAAATTTTCTTTATTTTGTTCGGTGAATTTTGTTGATTTTTCTTCTAAAATTTTATTAGCTAATAGTTCAAAGTCTTTGGTGAATTTTTCTTGTAATTTTTCGACTTCTTGCTTGTTTTCAAGCAACTTTTCTTTCAAATTTTTTAATTCAGTTACCTTTTGCGCATGCTTCAAATCAATTTCATGTTTCTCATTGTTTAATAAAGATTTTTCTTCATTTAACTTATTGATAATGTTAATTTTGGAGTCTTTTTCTTCAAGTAGAAGTTTATTTTCAAATATTAATTCAGAAGTTGCTTTTTCTAACTTATTTTTTGTGAAGAGCTTGCCAATAACACCACCAATAACAAAAGATATTACGACAAGTATGATTATTAATATATATTGTTCCATAAGTAACTTTATTCAAATTTTTTGAAGAAACTATAATTTTGATAAATTTAGCTTTATTTCATGAATTTCATGATAAATTATTTCAATTTTAAATAAACTTTTTTTTGATTTGAAGTTTAGACACTTTAACTTGTTTAATTAAACGTACATTTGCAGCTTAAAATAAAAAGCATGTCAGCATTTAAAAATTTAGGGGTACATAAAGAATATATCAAAGCAATTAAGGAGCTTGGAATTAACAATCCAACCGAAATACAAGAAGCTACTATTCCGGCTTTATTAAATTCAAAAATAGATTTAATAGGTTTGGCACAAACAGGAACAGGTAAAACAGCTGCTTTTGGGTTACCAATTCTTCATAAAATTGATGTAAATTCAAACAACGTTCAAGCTTTAATATTAGCGCCAACAAGAGAGTTAGTGCAACAAATAAAAAAACAACTATTTAAATTCACTAAATATGTTCCATCTAAAATATTTGTTGAAGGTGTTTACGGTGGTGAAAAAATTGATAGGCAAATAAATGCATTAAAACGTACTACGCATATTATAGTTGCTACACCCGGACGTTTGATTGATTTAATTGAAAGAGGAGAAGTTGATATAAAAAACATTAATACATTGGTTTTAGATGAAGCTGATGAAATGTTGAGCATGGGTTTTAAACAAGATTTGAATAGAATTTTAAAATACACTAGTGGAAAAAGGAATACTTGGTTGTTTTCAGCAACAATGCCCGATGAAATTAAAAGAATAATTAAAACATATATGTCTGCCGATGCTGTGAGAATTGAGGTGAATAAAAACGCTTTGGTTAATGCTAATATTACGCATCAATTTGTAAAAACTAGCATTAAAGAAAAAGTAAACGTGCTAATTAATTTATTAGAAAGAAAATCTAACCAACGTGGAATTATTTTTTGCAGAACAAAAGCAGGAACACAAAATTTAACCAAAATTTTGAAAGAGGAAGGTTTTTCAGTAGATGCTTTACAAGGCGATATGCAACAAAAGGAACGTGATAAAGTTATGCGTGCTTTTAAAAATGAAAGTTTACAAGTGTTAGTTTCCACCGATGTTTCCGCAAGGGGAATTGATGTTCATAATTTAGGTTTTATTATTCATCATCAATTACCTGAAAAATTAGAATATTATACGCACAGAAGCGGACGAACAGCCAGAGCGGGTAAAACAGGCTATTCAATTGCGTTAATTTTACCGAATGAATTAAACCGAATTCAGGAAATTCAAAAAGAACTAGGAATAAAATTTGTTGAAATAAACTTGTAACCAAGTATTTTTTGACACTGGATGAGGTTCTAAATGCATTGTCTATAACAAACTTAAATATGCTTAGTAATTATTTTAAACAATAGTTTTTGAGTGTTTTACTAAATATTTTTTTGGAAAAAGCTACTGATTTTTAAATAATTCTATCTTTTTAAAAAATCAAATGTTATATTTGCATAAATAATAAAGCATAGTTAGGTATTTAAAATATTACTTAGGCTTTCTAAAACATACTATATAATTTAATTGAATGGCAAAATCACAACAAACCTTTAACAAATTAGAAAAAGAAAAAAAACGTCTCAAAAAACGCGAAGAAAAGAGAAAGAAAAAAGAAGCTCGAAAAGGTCAGGCTCAAGCTAATGAGTTTGTTTATGTTGATCATTTTGGGAATTTAACCGATACACCTCCAGATCCGTCTCAAAAAATTGAAATTGAAGCTGAAAGTATTGAAATTGGAATTCCTAAAAAGGCTGAGATGGAAGAAGTTGATCCTGTTAGAAAAGGAAAAGTATCTTTTTATGATTCTTCAAAAGGTTTTGGTTTTATTATTGATACTGAAACTCAAGAAAAATACTTTACCCACGTAAGTGGAATTATAGATGAAATTACTGAAAATGATAAAGTATCTTTTGAACTTGAGAAAGGGATGAAAGGAATGAATGCTATAAAAGTTACCTTGATAAAATAATAAATAGTACTACATAAAATTGCAAGAAGCCTTTCTATTAAATGAAAGGCTTTTTTTATATTTAAATATTACATATACAATATATTCAGTGTTAATTTTTTCTAATGTATAGGTGTTGTATAGGTGATTTCTCTTTTTTTTTTAATTATAACATTTTGTATAGTTTTTATAACAAACGTGTTTATGAGATTTTTTCTAAAAATATGTAATATTGCCATTAATTAATGCAATTTTAACTATCAACCATTATTATTAATACTATTAAAAATCAAACTTATTTATGAAATTTCATTCTTATACCTTATTGAAATTATTTATTTCAATAACTATTAGTATTTGCTCATCTACTATCATAGCTCAGGTTACCCAGGTGGGTAGCGCTAGTTATACAAACAATTTTCCGGGTGTAGATTCTGCAGGTAGAAATGGGTATCCGTCAGGAACACCGCAATTAAGTGGTAATGCGGTTGGAAAACCTGTTCCAACAAACGATTGGTGGTCTAAACTTGTTTTAGAAAACCATGCCGACAATTTATTCAACTACCCAATGACTATGAAAACAACTAATGAAGGGTTGATTGTTACTTATATTCCGTGGGGAGTTATTGGTGATTCGTCACCGATTGTTGTAGGTTTATCAGGTTTAAATGCTTCAAAAACTACTGTGTCAGATTATTCAGATTGGACAGTAACTATGAACTGGAAAGATGATTCGCATGAATTGCAAGCTACTTCAGGTATTGGAATGCCTTTTATTTATTTTACAAAAGAAAGTGATGATATTTTAGAAATAAAAGTAAACGGCGGTACGGCAACTATTTCTGGTGAATTATTGATAGTTGAAAATGCAAGTCATGATGCTGATTTTGTAGTATATGCACCTACAGGAAGTACCTGGACTAATAATGGTTCTGTATATACTTCAACACTAAATGGAAAGGATTTTTGGTCAATGGCTATGCTACCTCAATCCAATAGCAATGTTAATTCAGTAGCTCAAGAATACCAAAAATACGCTTATGTATTCCCTACCAATACTACTACAAGTTGGTCGTATAATGAAAGTAGCGGAGTTGTGCAAACAGATTTTACTGTTGCCACTGAAATAAAGGAAGGTACAGAATCTGACATGTTATTGGGGTTATTACCTCACCAATGGGATAATTTAGCTTCAACTTCGACAACACCAACTGGATATAGTTATAGTGGAGTAAGAGGTGAGATTAAAACTCTTGAAGGGAATACTTTTTCTGTTGAAAACACTTTTAAGGGAATATTACCTACAATGCCATATTTGGCCAATTATAGTGCAGGATTTAGTCCATCAGATTTAGATTCTAAAATAGTTCAACTTGAAAATGATGGATTGTCTACCTGGACAGATTCGTATAATGAAGGTCAGGTAATGAATCGTTTAATTCAAACTGCCAGAATTGCCGACCAAACCGGCAATATTGAAGCCAGAGATAAAATGATTGCGACTGTAAAAGAACGATTAGAGGATTGGTTAACTTATCAATCGGGTGAAGTTGCTTTTTTATTTTATTATAATAGTGATTGGTCTGCAATGCTTGGTTATCCGGCAGGGCATGGTCAGGATAGTAATATTAATGACCACCATTTTCATTGGGGATATTTTATCCATGCTGCTGCCTTTATGGAACAATTTGAACCAGGCTGGGTAAATGATTGGGGAGATATGATTAATTTATTAGTGCGTGACGCAGCTTCTTCAAACAGAAACGACGATACGTTTCCTTTTTTAAGAAATTTTAGTCCTTATGCAGGTCATTGTTGGGCAAATGGTTTTGCTTCATTTCCTCAAGGTAATGATCAGGAATCAACTTCTGAAAGTATGCAGTTCAACGCTTCATTAATACAATGTGGTACAAGAACAGTCACCTATGAAAATCGTGACTTAGGTGTTTATCTATATACTACAGAACAAACAGCTGTTGAAGAGTATTGGTTTGATATGAATGAACGAAATTTTAAAAATGATCAACAGTATAGTTTAGTATCTAGAGTGTGGGGTAATTCTTATGACAATGGTACTTTTTGGACTTCTGATATTACCGCATCTTATGGTATTGAATTATATCCAATGCACGGTGGTTCTTTATACTTAGGGCAAAATACTTCATATGTTCAAAAAATATGGGATGAATTAAAAACAAATACTGAGATTTTAAGCACAACCAGTACCAATCCAAATTTATGGCACGATACTATTTGGAAATACCTTTCGTTTTTAGATCCTGAAAAAGCGATTGAATTATACAATTCATATCCAACTAGAATTATGAAATTTGGAGTTTCAGATGCACAAACCTATCATTGGATTCACGCTATGAATGCGATGGGACAAATAAAAGCTACTATAACAGCTGATTACCCAATTGCAGCTGCTTTTGAAAAAAATGGAGAAATAACCTATGTAGCTCATAATTATTCAAATAGTGCCATTACAGTTACTTTTTCTGATGGTTATGAACTTGATGTACCAGCTAATGAGATGGCTACAAGTAAAGATGCAAGTGTGTCTGGTACAATTACCTCCGATTTTAATCAGGCTTATACCAATGGAAGTGTAAATCTTGAGGTAACAACAGCTGGAAGTGGAGTAACAAAAGTTGAGTTTTTTGATGACACAACATTTTTAGGAGAAGATACATCAGCTCCATATGAAATGAAAGCCTCTAATTTAGGATTGGGTATGCACGGAATGTATGCCAAAGTATATGCTGGTACTAATTTTAATGTTACCAATATTGTTGAAGTTCAAGTAGGAGAGCAAGTTCCTTATTCAGGAACAGCCATTGCAATTCCAGGAATAATTGAAGCAGGACATTATGATAAATTTGAAGGTGGTGTTGGGCAAGGTATTTCGTATGTTGATGTTTCTCAAATTAATGAAGGTGATTTTAGAACAGATGAATATGTTGATGCGGCTACAATTACTAATGAAGGTGCGACTATTGGATGGATATCTGCTGGTGAATGGCTTGAATACACCATAGATGTACAAACAGCAGGTAATTATGATTTAACATTTAGATATGCTTCAGGAAATTCAAATGGTGGTGGTCCATTTCATTTTGAAGTTAATGGAACAAAGATAAGTCCTGATATTTCTGTAAATTCTACAAGTACTACAGATTGGGATGTTTTTGCTACAAAAACAGTTAATAATATTGAATTAAATAAAGGTAAACAGGTTTTAAGATTGGCATTTGACAATGGTGAATTAAATTTGGGTAAAATGACTTTCTCGTATGGTAGTGCTTTAAGTTATAATCCGCCTGTTGCCAATGCAGGTGAAAATGTTGTAGTGGTATTACCAGCTTCAACGGCTACTTTAGATGGTTCACTAAGTACTGATGTTGATACTCCAACACTTACTTATAACTGGGAGCAAGTTTACGGTCCTTCAACAATTACTTTTTCAGATAATACAGTTGTTTCACCTAGTATTTCAAATTTAGAAGAAGGTATTTATAAATGTGAATTAACCGTAAGTGATGGCGTATATTCTTCATCAGATGAAGTATTAATAATTGTTTCAGCAACAGGTAATTCAAATCCTACAGTGGCAATAACATCACCAGGTAATAATGTCTCTTTTAAAGAATATACGGATATTACTATAACTGCTTCAGCAAATGATTTAGATGGAACAGTAGCTTTAGTAGAGTTTTATGATGGAGCAACTAAAATAGGCGAAGATACTACTGAACCTTATAATTTTATTTGGTCAGGAGCTAGTTTAGGAACTCATGAGTTAACGGCTAAAGCTATAGATAATAATAGTGCTGAAGGTATTTCTCAAATAGTAAATATTTCCATTGAAGAAGTGAAATCTTGTACAGAAACAAATTCTGAAGCAATTGAAGGATCTTTTTCTGTAGGGTATAAAAGTACGTTTGAAACAGTTGGATCAGATGTTACTGTTACATTTGAATTATTGGATACTGATAAAACAGGTGTTATTGCCTATATGTTTAACAATACCGGAGGTAATTTTTCAGAATCACCAATGGATCACGTTTCAGGAAATATTTTCTCAAAAACTTTGAGTGGTTTAACTAACGGAACAACATTATCAATTGCCTGTAAATTTGCTTTCGCAGGTGGATTAGCAGTTACAAAATATATAGATTACGTGGTTGGAACCGATTGTAGTGGTGGACCTTCTGATGACGATGGAGATGGTGTTGTAAATGTAAATGACTTATGTCCGAATACTCCTTCTGGAGAAACTGTTGATGCCAATGGTTGTTCAAATGGTCAATTAGATGATGATAATGATGGCGTGCAAAACAGTGATGATGTTTGTGTAAACACACCTTCAGGTGAAACTGTAAATTCTGAAGGTTGTTCAGATTCTCAATTAGACGATGATAATGATGGTGTTATGAATAATGTTGATGCTTGTCCGAATACTCCTTCTGGAGAAACTGTTGATGCCAATGGTTGTTCAAATGGTCAATTAGATGATGATAGTGATGGTGTGCAAAATAGTGATGATGTTTGTGCGAACACACCTTCTGGTGAATCTGTAAATGCTGACGGTTGTTCAGGTTCTCAATTGGATGATGATAATGATGGTGTTATGAATAATATTGATTTATGCCCAAATACTCCAAATGGAGAAACCGTTGATGCTAATGGTTGTACAAATGGTCAATTAGATGATGATAGTGATGGTGTGCAAAACAGTGATGATGTTTGTGCAAATACACCTTCTGGCGAATCTGTAAATGCTGATGGTTGTTCAGGTTCTCAATTAGATGATGATAATGATGGAGTTATGAATAATGTTGATTTATGTCCAAATACTCCAAATGGTAAAACTGTTGGTACTAATGGTTGTTGGAACGGTGAATTAGATGATGATGGCGATGGTGTTATGAATGATATAGATCAATGTCCGAATACTGTGGCTGGCTCCAATGTAGATGCCTTGGGTTGTTTTACAATTTCGTCTAATAATTTTGCAATTGAGACAGTAGGTGAAACCTGTACTGATAAAGCCAACGGTCAAATTATTATTGTTTCTCAAGATACTTCTCTAAATTATACTACAACAATTAATAGTATTTCTTATAATTTTAGTAATGATTTAGTGATAGAAAATTTACCTGATGGAAACTACGAATTTTGTATTTCTGTTGTTGACACAAACTTTGAGCAGTGTTATAACATTGCTATTGAAGCTGGTGCAACTGTATCAGGAAAAGCAAGTACAATATTAAATAGTACTTCAATAGAAATTACAGAAGGAACAGCACCTTATACTATTTTTCAAAATGGAAAAGAGATTTTCGAAACAAACTCACCTTTATTTGCTATTGACGTAAAACATGGAGATTTGGTTGAAGTTAAAACGGCTGTTGACTGTGAAGGTGTTTACTCAAAAGCAATAGATTTAATTGAAAACATTGTTGCTTATCCAAATCCAACCAAAGGTAATTTTGAAATTGCATTTCCAATTTCTCAAAATGAAGTAATAATTGAATTGTACAATATGCATTCGCAATTGATTTCACTAAAAACGTACCCGCTACGTTTGGGAAAAGTTGAACTAAATATTAATAATTACCCTTCAGGAATATACATTGCCAAAATACAATTAGATAAACCAGTAATTTTAAAAATTATAAAAGAGTAATATCATGAAAAAAATTATATATATAGCAGTAATCAGTAGTTTTATTTGGTCATGTGGAGGCAGTGGAGGAGATGAACCTACTTCACCAGAAAACCAAGCGCCATCAATACCTAGTTTGGTTTACCCAACTGATAATTTATTATGTATTGACAATGTTTTATCGTTACAGTGGGATGCTTCAACAGATGATGATGACAATGTTGGTTGGTATATAATATCGTATGAAATTCAGGTTGCTACAGATAATCAATTTTCTCAAATTGTGCATACATCAACCAGTACATCAACAACAGAAATAATTACACTTGAAAAGGGTATAGCTTATTATTGGAGAGTAAAAGCTATTGATTCTGAGAATTTAGAAAGTGAATATTCTTCAACATTTCATTTTTACACTGAAGGCGACGGAAGTATAAATCATATTCCTTTTTCACCAGAATTGGTAAGCCCTGAATTAGGTGATTTAGTACAAACAGTTTCAGCTACTTTGCAGTGGGATGCAAGTGATGTTGATGTTAATGATGTTTTAATGTATGATGTATACTATGGTACAGATAAAGAGAGTTTGTCAGTGAAATCATCGAATCAAACAACAAAAGTATTTGAAACGACAAACCTTGACCCATCATCAACGTATTATTGGAAAGTAGTAGTTAAAGACGGAAATGGAGGCGAAACTGTAGGTCAAGTTTGGCAATTTTCAACAGATTAATTTATACAATTACCTAAAATAAAAAAGCGTAAAATGGATTTTGCGCTTTTTTATTTTTAGTGAGTACAATTGTATTACGTTAAAATATTCTCAATTTTCTCAATTTCATCTGTTGAAAACTCGGTGTTATCAATAGCTTTTAAGCTATCTAAAATTTGTTCAGTCCTACTTGCTCCAATTAAAACAGATGTAATTCTATCGTCTCTTAAAATCCAGGAAATAGCCATTTGTGCCAAACTTTGATTTCTGGTTAAAGCAATCTCATTAAGTTTTTTAATTTGAGGTAATTTTTCTAATACTTGGTTTTTATTTAAAAACGGACTGTCTTTTACTGCTCTAGATTCCTTAGGTAAACCATTCATGTATTTGTTGGTTAGCAATCCTTGCGCTAATGGTGAAAAACATATAGAACCAACACCTGAATTTTGAAGTAAATCAAGCAATCCATTTTCTACCCATCTATCAAACATATTATAATTTGGTTGATGTATTAGGCAAGGTGTCCCTAATTTATTTAAAATTTTAAAAGCCTCTTCGGCTTCTTTAGGCTTATAATTAGAAATGCCTACGTACAAAGCCTTTCCCTGTCTCACCATTAAATCTAAGGTTCCCATTGTTTCTTCTAAAGGGGTGCTGTAATCTGGTCTATGATGGTAAAAAATATCTACATAGTCTAAACCCATCCGTTTTAGACTTTGGTCTAAACTAGCAACTAAATATTTTTTAGAGCCCAAATCTCCATAAGGACCATTCCACATACCATACCCTGCCTTTGTTGAAATAATAAGTTCATCTCGATACGCTTTAAAATCTTTCTTTAGAATTTTTCCGAAATTATTTTCTGCTGAACCAGAAGGCGGTCCATAGTTATTGGCTAAATCAAAATGGGTAATTCCATTATCAAACGCGCATTTCAATAAATTTCTAGCATTTTTAAAATCGTCATTATGACCAAAGTTATGCCATAAACCAAGTGAAATTTCGGGTAACAATAAACCGCTATCACCATTTCTTCTAAAAGTCATTTTTTCGTAACGTGAAGGATTTGCTTCGTACTTTTTTTTACTCATATCTTATCATAATGCTTCTTTTAAAAGTGTAATTGGGTGTTTACTTCCTCTATTTGTCCCATCTTTAATTTGATGTCTGCAACTTGTCCCTGATGCTGAAATTTCAACTTCAGCTGGAATGTTTATAACTTTTGGAAACAATGAATTTTCACCAATTTGCATAGAAATATTATAGTGTTCCTTTTCATATCCAAATGAACCTGCCATTCCACAGCACCCTGTATTCATAATTGTAGGTTGATAGTTCTTAGGTATATTAAGCATAGTAAACGTAGCCTCCGAATTACTTAATGATTTTTGATGACAATGCACATGAATTTTTATGTTTTTTGAAATGGAAGAGAAGTTTGATGCAGTAACTATTCCTTTGTCAAACTCTGTTTTAATAAATTCTTCAAATGTAAAAGTGTTTTTTGAAATATTTTTTGCTGAAATTTTATCATCGGCTAAACGTATGTACTCATCTCTAAACCCTAAAATTGCAGAAGGTTCAATACCTATAAGTGGACTTGATTCAGAAATCAAGGTTTTAAATATATCAATGTTTTTATCAATAACAACTTTTGCTTTGTCTAAAAATCCCTTTGAAATAGCGCTTCTTCCGCTTTCTTCGTGATTTACTATTAATACTTTATACCCTAATTCGGTTAACAGTTCAACGGCGTCAATACCAATAGTAACATCGTAATAGTTAGTAAACTCATCACAAAATAAATATATTTCTCTGTTTTTAAATTCTCTATTATGCAGTCTGTTTATATTGCGTTTATACCATTTTTTTAGTGTTGTTTTATACAATTTTGGAATACTTCTTTTAATAGCTATTCCCAGTATTTTTTTTGTAAAATAGTTGTTTAAAGATATATTGGTCAAAAAGGGAAACAAACTTCCTAGTTTGTTGTATTTTACATTTTCAGCAAATATCTTGGTTCTAAAAGAAGGTTTGTTTTCTTTTTGATACTGGAACAAAAACTCTGCTTTAAGAGCGGCAATATCTACATTGCTTGGACATTCGCTAGCACAAGCTTTACAGCTTAAACATAAATCAAAAACATCTTTCAACTCTTTATAATCAAATTTATTTACTTTCTCGGAGTTGGTAAGAAATTCTCTCAGGGCGTTGGCACGAGCTCGTGTAGTGTCTTTCTCGTTTTTTGTAGCTCTGTAACTTGGGCACATAGTGCCGCCGGCTGAAAATAGTTTACGACAATCACCAGAACCATTGCATTTTTCTGCTACACGCAAAACACCCTCACTGTCTGAAAAATCTTGAATGGTTATAATTTCAGGCTCAATCCTGTCAACCTTGTAACGTAGATTTTTATCCATAGGAAAAGCGTCCACAATTTTCCCTTTATTGAAGATGCTATGAGGATCAAAAGTACTTTTTATTCGTTGCAGAAGTTGATAATTATTCTTGCCAATCATATATTCTATAAATTCGGCACGCACAATACCATCTCCATGTTCTCCACTAAATGATCCATTATACTTTTTTACAAGTTTCGCAACTTCAGTAGTTATAGTTCTAAACAGAACAACATCATCCTTTTTTTTCAAATTGAGAATAGGGCGTAGGTGAATTTCACCAGCACCAGCATGTGCGTAGTACACGGCATCCTGATCATATTTGGATATCATTTCAGTGAATTCAGCTATATAATTAGGTAAGTCATTCACTTCAACTGCCGTATCTTCAATGCATGCTACTGCTTTTTTATCACCCACAATATTTCCCAACAAACCTAAACCAGCTTTACGTAAATTGATAGCTTTACTAATATCTTTTCCTACTAATTTAGGATAAGCATAGCCAAAGTGATGGTTTTTCAAATCTTCAATTAAAGCATTGGCAAGTGTTTGAGTATTTTTTAAGTTGTCAGACCTTACTTCAAGCATTAATATTGCTTCGGGATCCTCTTTGATAAAAAATCTGTTTTTAATTTGTTCTCTATTATTTTTTGTACAATCCAGAATGGTTTTATCCATTAGTTCGCACATAAACAAATTATGTTTCATTGCTACAACAACACCCTCTAGACTCTCTTGGATACTGTTAAAATGAGCAGCTATCAAAATACTTTCTTTTGGCGGAATATTATCTAATTGCACCTTAATTTCAGTGGTAAATGCTAAAGTTCCTTCACTACCGCATAAAAGTTTTGCGATATTTATTTTTTCTTTTGATTTACTGAATATATTAGTATTTAGTAGCTCGTCAATGGCATATCCTGTATTTCGACGATGAATTGATTTTTTTGGAAATTCTTTTA
>ERZ1048872.2320-NODE-2320-length-13769-cov-11.313548_pt1 | contig 13769 bp, 14 predicted proteins | sample MGYA00383100_ERZ1048872 | MGnify/ENA primary metagenome ERZ1048872 (study PRJEB29581, sample SAMEA5548370) | metagenome | biome: marine; feature: coastal; material: water | depth 50 m | study: Short-term variability in the microbial, nano- and picoplankton... | reverse complement strand
TGAATGCTTTGGGTGTGCAGCACTGTTACCGAGAGGTCATGCCTTCAGGTTCAGGCTGCCCGGCCTAGTGCCTCACCGCTATGCCTTGGCTGTTAGCGGTGTAATGTTAGATGCCGTTTCTTCTTCGTTGTCGCGACCAATACCACCTAATAAATCCGGATTGCCCTTACAGGCGGCAATCAGGACGTGTTTATTCATAGAGAGCAGCAGCCCGATATTCTCGGCATCTTGTTCACTGATGCCTTCGACCTGAGTCTCAAAAAGTGTGCGAAAGCCGTCTGCTAGCTCCAGCATTTTGTCATGGGCATCAGCGTCTTTTTTGCTACCGAACATGGCATCGTCCCGATCACATTTCCACATTGCTACTACGGCCACAAATCACCTCGTGTGTGAGTTTAGGAATGCACTAACTGTATATATGTACAGTATTAATAGCAAGCGATTTTATACCTGAACTTAGTTGGGTGCTGCTGCCATCGAGCTTTATTGGGTTGAAGTGAATCGCTGCTCTGAGCAATGACTGCCGCCCCTTGGGTCCTTACTGGCGGACGGGTTATTTATAACCCAAAGGGTGGCGACCCTGCGGCGACCGGTAATTGCGGTATCACGATTAAAACACTCGACCCCGTCAGGGATGCTCTAAACATGGGGCCAGAGCGCAACACTCCGGTTAGTAGTGTCTATGTAAACGCAGACATGTCCGCTGGGCTCGCTGGATTAATTGATCACTGACGTTCCGCCGTCAACTGGAATGATCTGGCCAGTAATAAAGGCACCTGCGGGTGAAGCCAGCATAATGGCAACTCCGGCGATGTCACGCGCTTCACCCCAGCGACGCATAGGGATTGTCTGCAACTCCTCCTCGAAGGCCTCCTGATCATTACTCAGAAACTCGGTCATTTTTGAATAAAAGCGGCCGGGTGCGATGGCATTAACACGGATATGGTCGCTGGCCAGTTCTGTTGAGAGTATACGGGTGAGCTGATGAATGGCGGTCTTGGAAGTCGCATAACTAAAATTGTCGAGGGCGCTTCCGACGATGCCGGCAATCGAACCTATGTTGATAATACTGGCGGTGTGCTCAGCGGTGGCATTCTTTTTCAATAGGGGAGCCAAAGCTTGTACTAAGAAGAATGGGCTTTTGACATTAATATCCATCACCTTATCCCAGCCCTTTTCCGGAAACTGCCCAAACGCCGCGCCCCAACCGGCGCCAGCATTGTTCACCAATACATCGAGATGCTGTTCCCGAGACATGAGTTCGGTAACCAGCGTCTGCAGACCTTCAGCGGTAGAGAGGTCACAGGGGAGGGCAATACACTCACCGTACTGACTCAGTTCTTCTGCGGCGTCGATGCAGGCTTTGGCCTTGCGTGCAGTAATGTAGACGCGCTTCGCTCCCGCCTCAAGAAATCCTTGAGTCATAGAAGCGCCTAGGCCACGGCTACCGCCGGTGACAACGCAAATTTTGTCCTGCATGGAAAATAACGCTTCGATCATTGTTCGTTCCTTGTTGTGGGTGCTTGCGGTTTTAGACTGGCGTTGAAAAAGCTGCAGTGCACCGAAAGTCAGCTATTGCTGTGGACATGTCCCACAGCACGCCTCTATCGTAAATGATTCTCAGGTTTGAGGGGGGAGCCCCTCGGCTCAGCCTCGCTGTTGGTTAAGGGTGACCTGTTGCCTGCCGTCGAGACATTACGATGTTCTCGATCAGTGCGGTTAGTGCCAATAGCAAAAGCCCAAGAAGTAATCTGGGATCGCTAAGGTACAGGCTGGTTTCTATGGGAAAGGCGATTGTTTTTTCGAGGGCCGCCGTTTTGAACTGATGTTTTCCGTTGAAGGCTGGGTTGGTCACAATTTCAAGGAGCGCACGGCGACTCTTGTAGCGAAATAACGCGGCCTGGTCCCAGTTCTCTGCCCCCTCGATACCCACAAGATCCATCGACGGATAGACGGCGGAGCCCATTAATACAGGGTGGCAGGCCCGGGCGAGGAGCGCCGGTATCATATGCGCCATGTAACGCCCCATGAGATCGGCGGCACTTTCGCCGGGTTCGGCGCCCTCGACATCGGGTGGATTTTCGTTCATGTCAATATTGTTCACCATCAGGAACTGACGTCCGGTGTCTTGCTTGGCGAATGCTTTCATAAAGGCGACCAACTCGGCGGGTCTGCCATTATTCTCCATGGCGGCTACATAGTGATCAACCTCATCGTCGCTCAAAGGACCGCCAAAGTCGGTATACCAGGCAAAAAACAGGACGTAGAGCAGAGCCGGAACTAACCAAATTTTTAATCGCATGGACATGATCATTACCTTTGCTATTGCCGAGCTATCGTTAGGCCGCTGACGAACGTTTTTGGGGTGTCTTCGGCTTCAGCCTAGATAGTGTTCCAGGATCCCACGATTGGCAAACAGCGCCTTAATCGCGGCGTTTTCGCTTGCTCCTAGGCGCTGAAGCTCATCCTGCACATGAAGTCTCGCCACATTTAAACGTTTCTGAGTGCGTGCCCTTGTCGCACCAAAGCCGTAATCGAACGCGTAATATTTTTCCCCGGCAAGGCCAGCTGCAATATTGGCCGGTGCCGACTGATAGTAGCTGCCTTGGAGGTAGTCCAGCACGACGGGCAAGCTGTCCGGTACCTGGTCATCGGCGGGCCAGAGCGGGAGCTTGCTTTGCCAACTGTCAAAAAAGCGTTCTGTATATTTCAACAACATGTCACGGTGTTCTCCCAGCCAGCTTCTCGGTTCTGGATCACAGATAAAGTGCGCTTTACTGGCTCCCGCCAATGCAAAATCGGCAAGACAAGGCCGGTCACCCAGTAGGAACGCGTTGCTGGAAAAGTGCTGGGCTAAAGCTTGCAACATTTTCTTGAAATCGCTTTTTACGGCGGCAGCCTGATCAGGCCCCACACCATTGATTTCGCAAACCCCTCTGCCAAAGCTCTCGAACATCATTGGCCCTATTGGGCCGAGTTGCTCCAGCTCTACCTCAGAAAATGGCACATCAATAGACCTATCAAGCATCATATTGGCCCCGAAACGAGGGCCGACCCAGGCTACGTTACTGGGATAGCACCAGCGAGAATGCACGCAAACCCGGCCTAACCAGTGATTGAAGGCGTCTTCTAAAATGAAGCAGCAGGCACGCTGCAGTGGTGTTTCAGGGATAACCTCGCGCTCTCTGAAGCGCTCGTTGAGCATTGGTCCTATGGAAATGGTGTCGTGAATCAACCACTTGTCAGGGGTCATCAGTAAAGGGACAAAGTGAGTGCCCGCTTTTGCTTCTAAGGCGGTCCTGCGCTCTTCGGTTTTAAACAAATAATGCCAGGGTATCTGCTGGAATCGCAGCTGGGCTTCCAGCTTGCGCGTAAAAAAGCTCATTTCGCTGCCGATCAGTTTATAGTCGCCTCTGTACATGGCGCACTCCCTTCTTTTGCGGTCGCGTGTCAGTGTGGCTGTCGGAAATAGTGCATGGGCAAGTTACATAATGGCAGTATATATGTCAATATATACCCTAGGATCACACGCAGAATAGACTGACAAACTCAGTGAAGACCATGTGAGGGTGAATATGACGCAACAGCAACCAATTCGTTTAGTCGGGGACACAGGCTCCCCCTATACCCAAAAAATGTTGGCGCTCTTGCGCTACCGTCGCCTGTCTTACGCAATTACCTGGGGACAGCCCGAGCAGGTGTGCGATGCATTGGGGGTTGAGAAACCCAGACCAGGCCTTCTGCCTACCTTCCTGTTTGAGGAAGAGAACGGACTTCGTGCCGTAACCGACTCTACGCCGATTATCCGCCGCCTAGAGAAAATGGTTTCCAGTCGCTCGGTACTGCCTGACGACCCAGCACTAGCGTTTATTGATTACCTGATTGAGGACTTTGCTGACGAGTGGTGTACCAAGTACATGTTTCACTATCGCTGGTATCCCAAGGTAGATGCGGACAACGCAGGCACACTGTTGCCCTATAGCTTTGACGTAAGTCTGCCCAAAGATGCCCATGACCAGCTCAAACAGTGGGTGGCAGAACGCCAGATTAGTCGTCTTTATGTGGTGGGTTCTAACGACACCACAGCACCGGTGATTGATGCTAGTTATCGACGATTTTTGGCCGCCATGGAAAATCATTTGGCTCATCAGAAATTTATGTTGGGGAACCGCCCTGGCGCAGGAGACTTCGGTCTCTATGGTCAGCTCACCCAGTTGGTGGGTTTTGATCCTACGCCTAGAGCCATTGCCCATGAGGTGTCCCCACGGACGGTAGCTTGGGTTGATCATATGGACGACCAGAGCGGTCATGAGCCGAAGGCACAGGACTGGGTTAAGTTGGGCGATCAACCTGAAAGCTTACGCGACTTGATGCAAGAAATAGGGCGTGTTTATGCCCCGGCTCAGCTGGCCAACGCCCAGGCTGTGCAAGCCGGTGACAAGACTTGGGAGTCCGAAATTGATGGCGCTCGCTGGACGCAACAGACGTTCCCTTATCAGGCTAAGTGCCTCGCGTGGACTAACGAGCGTTACCGGGCCTTGAGCGATGTAGACCGTGCCGCTGTTGATAAGCTGCTGCAGGGAACCGGTGTGGAAATGATGCTTTCACTCGCGTGAATAAACACTAATGTATTTGAGGTAAAACATGACCAAAGCAGTGCCTATTAAAAATCGTGTGACGGCAATGACCGGCACGGACTACCCCATCATACAGGCCCCTATGGGCTGGATTGCGCGGGCCCAGCTGGCCTCAGCCGTGAGTAATGCTGGCGGCATGGGGGTTATCGAAACCGCCTCGGGTGAGTTCGACAATATTCGTAACGAGGTCGCAAAAATGCGCGACCTCACCGACAAGCCTTTTGGCATGAACGTCGCTTTGTCTTACGTTAAGGGCACCGACATTGTGGACTTTGTGATTAAGCAAAATATTAAGTTTGTGACCACCTCATCGGGCAGCCCCAATGTTTGTACAACGGCTTTTCAAGAAGCGGGCATCAAAGTGTTTCACGTGGTGCCAACTCTCGATATGGCGCTGAAAGCCATCGACTGTGGTGTGGATGGTCTTGTGGTTGAAGGAGGTGAAGGCGGCGGATTTAAAAATCCGAGCCCGGTGTCGACTATGGTGCTGTTGCCGCTCATTCGTTCGCGAACAGATCTGCCTATTATTGCCGCTGGGGGTATGTGTGACGGCTTGTCTATGGCCGGTGCCTTTGCCATGGGTGCTGAGGGTGTGCAAATGGGAACTCGAATGCTTAGCTGCGCTGACTCGCCGGTGCACGACAATTGGAAGCAGGCCGTGGTTGCGGCAAAAGAGACCGGTACGGTGTTCCTAAACCAGCAATCCCGTCCGGCTTTGCGGGCGTTGCGTACGGAACGGACTACAATGCTAGAGCCCATGGGTGCGTTTAATATTATGGAGCACATGGCGAAGATACCCGATCTCTACTTCGGGGGTGATATGGAGGCGGCGATTCCACTGTCGGGTCAGGTGGCAGGGCGCATTGATGAAGTTAAAAGTGCTGCCGACATCGTGCAGGACACCATCGGAGAATTTTACCAAGTGGTAAGCCGACTGGCTGATAGCTACAACAACTGAGGTTTGTGAGTATGGGATTTGAAGTTAACGAAAAAGTGTCGCTCATCAACGCGCAACTTCAAGCGTTCATGGAGGCTCACATATACCCTCGTGAGCATGACTGGAATACTTGGACACTGAATCAGGACAATCTTTGGCAAACGCCTCCTTGGTTTGACGAACTGCGGGCAAAGGCGAAGGACGAGGGTTTGTGGAATCTGTTCCTACCCCATGAATACCAGCCTTGGAGTCCTGGCCTTACCAACGTTGAGATAGCACCGTTGTTTGAAACTATGAGCAAGGTGACTTGGGCTCAGGCAGTTTTCAACTGCAATGCTCCCGATCGGGGCAATATGGAAGTGCTGGCTAAATACGGCACGCTGGAGCAGCAGGAGCAGTGGCTTAACCCTTTGCTGGCAGGCGAAATTCGCAGTGCTTATGCTATGACAGAGCCCCAGGTAGCGTCATCCGATGCCACCAACATGGAATTGGAAATTAGGCGCGATGGCGATGAATATGTGTTGAACGGCCGCAAGTGGTGGACCACTAATGCGATAAATCCGCGCTGTAAAATTATGTTGGTTATGGGTAAATCTAACCCGGAAAATGACCGTCACCGCCAGCACTCCACGATTTTAGTGCCCAGGGATACCCCCGGGGTAAAGCTGGTTCGAGAATTACGAGTGTTCGACAATCTGCACTCCCCCGGTGGTGAGGCCGAGCTTCTATTCGATAACGTTCGGGTGCCGTTAAGCAATATGATTAAAGGCGAGGGCTGCGGTTTTGAAATTGCTCAGGGCCGTCTTGGGCCTGGTCGATTTCAGTATGCGATGGGGCTGGTGGGTTTGGCGCAACGCTGCCTCGAGTTGATGTGCGCCCGAGCAGACGAGCGGGTAGCTTTTGGCGAAAAGCTGATTAAAAAGACCAGCGTGCAACACGAGATTGCCCGCTGTCGTTGTGACATTGAGCAGGCTCGACTGCTAACGTTACAGGCTGCCCACGTCATGGATACTCAGGGCATGGAAGCGGCGAGGCCCTATATTTCCATGGTCAAAATTGTGGCACCCAACATGGCGCAGCAGGTGGCTGATCGGGCCATGCAGGTGTATGGCGGTATGGGGGTTTGTCAGGACACCTTGATTCCTGAAGTGTTTACCTTGGCGAGGTTTTCCCGAATTGCCGATGGCCCTGATGAGGTGCACATGTCTCAGCTGGGCAAAATGACGGCTCGAGAGCTAAACGGCTAGTCGGTTAGAAAGTGATCTAGGTGCTCGGCATCGCTTTGGGCGAATAAAGATACCGGCGCGGCGTCAATTTCTGTGGCGGTAGGGAACGTGTAGTACCGGCCTAGGCCTTGCTGGGGTTTTGAGGTGAGTGGTATCCCAGATTTGAGTTGCGTAATGGCCTCAATTACGTTTCGACTGCCCTCGCGGTATAAGTTCAAGACATTCCACAAATAGGACTGATCAAATTGCGCGGGGGTTTGTGACTTGGCTATGACAGGCCCCCTGTCGATGTCAGCATTTTCGATGGTGTGGAGGGTGGTTCCGATGGTTGTTTCGCGATGACAAAGGGCCCTAAACGTAGACATCACACCTTGGTAGTCGGGTAAAAGCCCTGAGTGTAAATTGAGCATGGCCAGCTTAGGCACGGCGATGGCCGGTGCCTGAAGAATGGACATGTGCCGTATGCTAACCACGACATCAGGCTTCGCGGCAGCGTACCGGGAAAAGTCGTCGGTATTAATAGCATTCAAGGCGATAGCACCCAGTTGCTGGAAGCTCATTAAGTTTGACGTTGCCTCTAGCGCTTTGACCTCAAATTCACCGAGTTGCTTAAGGGCCGGGCACAAATCTGAGATTGATTTTTGGGTGTAAAAAATTTGAATGTTGTGTGCCGTGCAGGCGGGCACAATGCGATTTAGCGCCAGCAACGCCGGCAGATCGTAGTTCACCAAAAAGACGAGGTTCATGATTTTCCTTGCGTTACCCAAGTCGATGATTTCAAGGGCCCTGTCATGTCGGAACGCTTAGCGGCTTCCTTCATGTCAACCTCTCGCCCTAGCGTTCTTCCCGCGAAGCCAAGGCCTGAGCAGTTTACCGGTCATACGTTGATGCAGTACACGGCAGAATCCGTCATGCTGCGGTTCAAACCTTGAGTTTGGATTGCTGTTTTCCAGCAACTCAATTGCTCAATTAGGAATCTAAAACCTCCGTGAAAAGGCAATTTTTTGGTGGAAACGCCAAAGGCCGCTGACGCTGCGGGTGCACCGGATACAACGATTAAAGCGCGTCTCATTTAAAGGGGCAATTCAGACGTCTCCTTGATGACCTCCATGACAAAGCTGGCGGTGACATCGTAAAGATCAGCTTTTATTAATTCTTGATAGAGCTTGTCGTAACCCGACATGCCCTGCACTAGAGCTTTGATAAGGTAGTCGACGTCGCCCCCCATCCGGTAGACCTCGAGCACTCCCGGAATGTCCTCGACCGTTGCGCGAAAATTTTTTGCCCAGGGCTCATTGTGCTGATTGGTGCGAACTGAAATGAATACAGTGAGGTCTAGCCCAAGTGCGTTGGCGTTCAAAAGGGTGACCTTGCCGCGAATTACGCCGCGCTCCTCTAGCTTTTGAATTCTGCGCCAACAGGCAGACTTAGAAATACTCACCTTGTCGGCGAGATCTCCAACTGACAGCGAGGCATCGACTTGAAGGTAGGAAAGGATAGATCGGTCTGTCTTGTCCATAATTTCGCCGTCCGTATCGTTTTTACAGGATAATTAAAATATTAAACCATAAAAATGCTATTTAAAGAGACGGTGTTTCGATTTTTGCGCGAACCTTGCTTAAATTGGGCACAATGTTTTTCCCGATTCAGTTTAGTCTTAACGCATTCAAGCAATGAGATTGAGCTGTGAGCCAGTTGATAGAACTAATACGTCACTCGGTCATTGGTGCCGACCGCGAAATTACAACGCCCTTTGGTCAGAAGCCGCTGATTTACGCAGACTACACGGCCTCTGGACGGGCGCTAGGTTTCATTGAGGACTTCATTAGAGACCGAGTGCTCCCCTGGTATGCCAACACCCATACAGAAACGTCCTTTACCGGCGCGCAGACAACGGCGCTCAGGGAACAGGCTCGGGAAGAGATTCGTAAGGCTGTTAAGGGCACTAAAGAGGATCAGATTATATTTTGTGGCTCGGGAGCCACTGCTGCCATAAACAAAATAATCGATATATTGGGTCTGCGGCTGCCCCACGATTTGGCCAGTCGTTACTCGCTGCTGAGCGCTATTCCGGCCCAAGAGAGACCGGTGGTTTTTATTGGCCCCTATGAGCACCACTCCAATGAATTGCCCTGGCGCGAGAGTATTGCTGACGTCGAAGCAATTCCGTTGGATGATGAGGGCCAAATAAGCCTTTTGGCTCTGGAAGCAGCGCTGCATAAGTATCGCGACCGAGCATTGAAGATTGGAAGCTTCTCTGCCGCTTCGAACGTAACGGGTATAAAAAGTGATGTGAAGGCAGTCACCCGTCTGCTCAAGCGCCAGGGTGCTCTAGCTTTTTGGGATTACGCTGCGGCGGCGCCCTATGTTGATATCGACATGAATGGTTCAGCCGATGAGGGAGAGCCAGCGATTTTGGATGCGGCCTTCATTTCACCCCACAAATTCATTGGCGGTCCGGGTACTCCTGGCGTATTGGTCGCCAAACGTAGCATTTTGAAAAATACCATTCCTGCGGTTGTGGGTGGTGGCACGGTGAAGTACGTGACGCCCGAGGATCATCGCTACCTCGAAGATCATGAGCGACGAGAGGAGGGAGGTACACCGGGCATCGTAGAGTCCATTCGTGCGGGGCTGGTGTTCAAGCTACAGCAAGATGTTGGCACCGCCGTAATTGAGAAGGTTGAGCAGCAATACGCAGAGCGGGCGATGGAATTTTTTGGCAATTGCCCGAATCTAGAGATACTGGGAAATACCCAAGCACCGCGCTTGTCTATTATTTCAATGCGCTTTAAACACGGCGAGAAAGACCTGCACTACGGATTTGTGGTTTCTCTGTTGAATGACCTGTTTGGCATTCAAGTGCGTGGTGGTTGTTCATGCGCAGGCCCCTACGGCCACAGTTTATTGGGTATGAACATGGCTTATAGTCGGGCGATTGAGGCTGAAATCGAGCGAGGTGCAATAGTATTAAGGCCAGGCTGGGTGCGACTCAACTTCAATTATTTTATCGATGAGGCTGAGTTCAGCTACCTGCTGCAGGCCATTGCTATTGTGGCAGAGTATGGCTGGCGTATGCTGCCCTGGTACCACTTCGATGAAGGTGCTGGGGTCTGGCGGTATGCGGGTAGTAGCGGACAGTTGGTGAGCAGTCTATCTGGGGTCAGTTTTTTAGAAATGGTTGGCGAAGCCAAAAATGATGCAGGGCTTTCTGTCCCCCTCGAAGGCGTTTTGGATGATGCCCGGCGCGAGATACTTTCCCATAAGCCCGCAGAAAGCGCTTCTTCTCTGGTGCTTTCTGAGTCGGCTGAAAGACTGCGCTGGTTTGCTGTACCCAGGGCGGCCGCATAGTTTTAAAGTCTGTTGATTTTGGCTGCAGTTTCAACAACGTCGGTGCGAGCCTTATCCTGAATGTGAGGGCAGTCTCCCGTCGACAAGCCTTTTTTTGCTTGCTTGCAGACGCCTTGCCGGGCTACTGGAGCAAGACATAATCCTCAGGACCGGTCAGAGTTTCAGGCCACGAATAGGCAAGCCGACGGCTTCATAACACCGGTCAATCACCGTCATCTGGGCAACGGCATCGTCGCCATCCGTCCAAAGAGATTCGCCTGTTTCAATTGCCGCGATAAAGGCATCGAGCTGATAAGCATAGGTAGGCCTGCGATCAACACGTTGATGGGTTATTTTTTTCCCCACGTGGAGGGTTATAAGGTGACCCAACTGTGGTGCAATGACGTTGTCGACGCGCATTTCCCCGAGACTTCCCCTGACTGTGACTTCTGCCTTAAACGATGCCGAGGCCCGCATATCTGCCGAGGTGGTGATGGCGATGTTGCCGGCTTCCATTTTTGTTTCTAGAAAAAGGTCAACTTGCGGTGGGCCAACTTCAGCTGTCGCCGAAATAACGGTCGGTTCAGTGTCAGTTAAATGCCGAACCCATGAAATCGGGTAGCAGCCTATATCCATTGTGACGCCCCCGCCCAAGTGGTAGTTCATTCGAATATCATTTGGATCGGTGACTGGCGTGTGAAAGGCAGCATCGATGGATGAAATAGTACCCAGCGTGCCACTGGCAACAATGTTTTTCATTCGAGCAAATAAAGGGTGGTAGCGATAGTGGAATGCATCCATTAGCACCAACTCTTGATCTTTAGCCCGCTGATTCATTTCTCGCGCCTCTTCAGCGTTACAAGCAAGGGACTTTTCGCACAGGACATGTTTGCCTGCCTGTAAGGCCGCTATGGTCCACGGATGGTGGGCAGGAATATGAAGTGGAATGTACACAGCATTGATCTTTGAGTGGTTAATAACATCAAGGTAGCTGTCGCACACGGTGTCTATTTGGTGTGCGGCTGCAAAGGTATTGGCTCTATGCTTGTCTCGTGCCGCAATAACACGGATATTGGCCAAGGGTTCGTTCATGCATGGATAGATCAGTGCCTCTGGGGTTATCCGGGCCGTGCCTAGTACGCCAAATTGAATCATCTGTTGGTCTTCTTTCTCATTAAGAGCTTGGGTTATGTGAGCTGTGTGCTGTGGGCTGGGCAGGCTCGTGCCAGTGTACGCAATGTCTCAAAAACAACTCGAAGAATTAAGGCGGTTCCTTTTAGGTGCCTTTGCTGAGCTACTGCTCCCTAAATGAAGTAGAGGGTAGGGTAAGCGAAAATCAAAGCGTTATCTCTAGCAAACCTCCTATGGGTTACACAGCAGGCCTAAAAAGTGGCTGAAGGCCCGATCGTCGTCCTCCTTGAAATCTTATTGAGGTTGGGTGTCGACCAGTTTGCATAGGTTCATAGGTGTGACCTCGTGCCTGCGGGTGAATGCAGGCAGTTCTTCTCGGCCTAGTGGCAGAACATAGTGCAGATTCCAGCAACATAAGATTGAGTGACCTTTACATGTCATGTGACATGTAATAGATTGCGAAGGGGCCTAGCTGAAGAGTGTTATCAATATTCATCACGAAACTGGGCTAACACTCGAAGAACTTCTGGGGCGCGGTGAATGTTGCCATACCCACGAGAGCATGGTTTTTGTGTGGCAGTAGGCGGTACAAAAGGAACTTACAATGACCCAATCAAATAAAGACAAAGTGCAAGCCATGTTTGATGCAATGGCTGCCGGTGACTTCGAACTCATGAAATCTTATTTGCATGCTGAGGTTTTTGTGACCGAGGCAGATTGCCTACCTTACGCCGGAGTGCATAGGGGGCCTGATGGTTATATGCGGTTAGTCGATAAAGTATTGAGCACTTGGGATGACCTCCAGCTTTCTGTCAATGCCATGGCTGAAGTTGGCGATATGGTCTTAGTGATTTCTGAGTTTGCCGGTAAAAATAAGACTGGCGTCCCTTTCAATATGCCTATGACGGAAGTTTTTCATTTTAAGGATGGGAAAATCAGCGAAGTCAGGCCCTATTATTTCGATACCCACAAGCTGGCTGAGCTAAGCATTCAATAAAACAGTTAGCAGAGCCCCGCCGGCTCATATCGGATCACACTAGATGGGGCGGTGGTAAGACAGTTGCTGCCGCCACTCAGGTTTTTGATCCAAAGCGAATGCTCGATCAGCGCTGACAATCTCAAAATTTTTGCACCTGTTAAGCAGCTCAGCGTCTGAAGTGCTTAGGCGGGTACGAGGAGATTTTTAGTGGCATGTATGCCAATACGGCGCGTGGTCTGGTCTCGCAAGATCGCGTTACTCGACGAACCAATACGAGGGAAAACGATGGCTTATTCCAGATGGTCAAAATCAAGGGTTGCCGTAGCTTTACTGGTTACCGGCTCTATTGCACTGTTTTCGAATCAGATGTGGGCCGATGCTGTCAGTGAACCGATACTACCCATTACGATACATAAGCATTTTCTCGAGGGGCAGGGGCTTGTTGTCACCGAAGCAGAGTCTGACGAGGCAATATCAACGGAAGGCACGATAAACAGCAGCTCCCATTTGTTTTTCGAGGGAAAAATATCGGCCTATGTATTTGATGTCGATCCTGGAAGAGTGCGTATCGATGGGCTGCCCTATGATGAATATATCCATATTTTAAAGGGGCGCTTAATTTTGAGCCCAGATAATAGTGCCGAGGTCGAATACAAAGTCGGCGATTCCCTGATCTTACCTGCGGGGTACACCGGTTACTGGACGATGCCTGAAAGGTATCGTGAATTTGTAATTATCAATACCGTATCTGAGCCATAGAGGGGCGGTAGCTAGGGGTTTACTTCAACCACTGACCGCGTAGCTTCAAAGTGGGTGTTTGCCGTGTAGCCTTTTTGACGATACGAAAAATAGGCCACGTGTCGGGTGTTATCCGACTGGTTGCCCAGGCCGCGATGCAATAAGCGATCATCAAAGATTAGACATGAGCCCGCCACCATAGCCTGAGCGCAAGCCTCGGGTATTTCAGTTTCAGTATCCCCAACCAGAGTCTCGGGTGCTGTGCCCTCATGCTGGTAGATAAGCTCTTTGAGCACCAGAGACGGATTGCTTAAATGATTGCTCAGAAAGTGGGAGCCCCGAGCACACTCGGTCGGCCCCATGGTCAACGGGATATCGTGTAAGGCGACTAATACGTTGATGGCGTGTGCTGGCAGGTGCTCCCTAGAATCGTGCGGGGAATCTGTGTGCCAATACTGTGCCGGGCTACCGGGGTCAGAAGACACTACACCGCTGAAGAGGTGCTCGGCATCTTCACCCAGTATTGCGCTGATAAGCCCCCACCAGGGCAGGTCCCGATCAACCACGCCAAACTGCTGCGGCGTTATTGGAACATCCCAGCGTCCCGGAGAGCGCTGGACAATTTCGTCGTAGCCAGCCGCACTGCCAATACCTATGTCTTTTGTCCCTAGCGCTGAGCGCATTGCCTGTAATCTCTCGCGGGATACGGCCAAAAGAGTCGCGACCGTCTCTGCGTCCAAGACGGGAGGCAATAGCACAAACCCATCAGATTCTAGGCGTTGTACTTGCTC
>ERZ1048872.2314-NODE-2314-length-13825-cov-5.552723_pt1 | contig 13825 bp, 9 predicted proteins | sample MGYA00383100_ERZ1048872 | MGnify/ENA primary metagenome ERZ1048872 (study PRJEB29581, sample SAMEA5548370) | metagenome | biome: marine; feature: coastal; material: water | depth 50 m | study: Short-term variability in the microbial, nano- and picoplankton... | reverse complement strand
GGCAAGTTTGTTGCTTTGTTTGATGTGGAAACATTGGACAAACCGCAAATCGTTGAATTAAAACAGACAATGGGTGACGACATTATCGTGTCTGATGCCAGTGTGATTATTGCACCCTTCAAACAACCAGAACCCATTGTCGTTGCCGAGGTCAAAGCGGAACCTGTTCCTGAAGTTGTCGAAGAAGCAGCTGTGGTTGAAGAAACGGTTGTGGAAGAAGTCGTCGCCGAAGCATTGGAGCCCGAAGTTGTTGTAGCTGACGATGTGGTTGCCAAACTTGTAGAAGAAATTATCCCTGAAATTAAAGAGACCGTTGTCGAAAATGTGGTGGAAAAGACAGTTGTAGAACCTGTCATCGAACCTGAAGTTGTCGAAGAAAAAATTGAAGAACCAGTCATCGCACCGGCTGTTTTGATGGCAGATGCTGATGGGGTCAAAGTTTTACAACAGGCAGGCGGTCAAGGGCCATCAGTTCTTTCAAATGTTGTTATTGATGCCATCAGTTACAATGAATCAGGTGATGTGCAATTGGCTGGTCGTGGCCATGCCGATCGTTCTGTTCGGTTTTATCTAGATAATGAATCTGTACGCACAGCCAAGATCGAGGCCGATGGCACGTGGCGTACGCCGTTGCCGGAAATTGACGCCGGAATTTATACGCTACGTGTTGACGAACTTGATGACGCGGGCAAAGTAACGTCTCGTTTTGAAACACCTTTCTTGCGCGAGGAAGTTTCTAAAGTCTTGGATGCGATTGTACCAAAAGACGACGCTGAACCCGTTGTTCAGGAAGTAGCATCAAACGAAGATCGATCCGTCGTGGTAACTGCCCCGGTAAAAGAAATAGTTGCACCAGCCTTACCAGAAACGTCCCCTGAGCCAAAAGAAGAACCAGCAGAAGTGGTGGCGGCAGTTGTTGCCGAAACAATCGCTAAGCCTTTGGCTCCAATTGAACCCGAAGCGCCGAAACCTGTTGAGCCCGTTGTAGAGGCTGAAACCCCTGTCGCGACCGCCGAACCAACTGTGCCAAAAACGCCAACACAGGCGGGAATTATCACGGTTCAGCCAGGGTATACATTGTGGGCAATTGCACGCGATAAACTGGGCGAGGGTAATCTATACGTTCAAGTTTATGAGGCGAACAAAAGCCAGATCAAGGATCCAAACATGATCTTTCCAGGTCAAATTTTTGAGCTGCCCAACAAATAAACCGGTATTTTCCAAACGCTGAATTACGATTGTGCGTCAATAATTCTTGGCCACACTGGTATTGCTTGTCAAAGAAGCTTACGTAGAAAATCCAAGTATAAGTGGATACCCAATGTCACCAAACATGTCAGCCCATTCTGAAGAGCAAGAAGCGCGCCAAAGCGGTCTAAATGTTGTCCGTCGCGTCATTCCATATCTTTGGCCAAAAGGGCGGATGGACGTTAAATTTCGCGTGGTTTTGGCGTTATCTATGCTGGTGTTGGCCAAGGTTGTATCGGCGTTTACGCCTTTCTTTTATAAATGGGCGGTCGATGCGTTGGCGGGTGAAACGCAATCCAATGCATATTTCTTGGCGTTGGGGGCAATTTCTCTTACTTTGATTTACGGCATCGCACGGTTGATGAACATCGGTTTTCAACAGTTGCGCGATGTTGTCTTTGCGCCGGTTGCCCAACGTGCGCTGCGACGTTTAGCATTGGAAACCTTTGAACATATCCACCGCATGTCTATGCGGTATCACATCACGCGTAAAACGGGCGGCCTTAGCCGAATAATCGAGCGGGGCGTGAAGGGCGTGGAGTTTCTACTCCGCTTTATGCTGTTTTCCATCGGGCCGTTGATACTTGAATTGTTTTTCATCGGGGCCATATTTTTCTGGATGTTCGGGATTTCGTATCTTGCCGTAGTTGTTGTAACGATCGGAGGCTACGTTTGGTTCACGTTTAAGGTGACAGAGTGGCGTGTACAAATTCGTCGTCAAATGAACGAACAAGATACGCAAGCCAATCAAAAAGCTATCGACAGCTTACTAAATTTTGAAACAGTAAAGTATTTCAGTGCCGAAGATCGCGAAGCGGCGCGTTATGATGTTTCAATGAAGGCCTATGCAAACCTTGCGTTAAAAACCAGTTATTCTTTGGCGTTCTTGAACTTCGGTCAGGCGGTTTTGATAACTGGCGGTCTTATTGGTGTGATGGTGCTGGCGGCGATTGGTGTGCAAAATGGCACGCTTACCGTTGGCGATTTCATTCTAGTTAACGCCTACATGATTCAAGTAACCATGCCTTTGAATTTCCTTGGCACTGTTTATCGCGAAATTCGCCAAGCGTTGATCGACATGGGTGAGATGTTCGATCTGCTTGGGCAACCTGCCGAAGTTAAAGATAAAAAAGACGCACCAGATTTGGCCGTCACCAAAGGCGAAGTGATCCTAAAGGACGTTCAATTTGGATATGATGCCGCGCGGCCAATCCTAAAGGGCGTGGATATTCATGCCAAACCCGGACAGAAAATCGCAATCGTCGGCCCGTCAGGTTCAGGGAAATCCACCATTGGGCGGCTGCTTTTCCGGTTTTACGATGTCAACGAAGGGGCCTTGTTGATCGATGGCCAAGACGTACGCGACATTACGCAAAAAAGCCTGCACAATGAAATCGGCGTGGTGCCGCAAGACACAGTGCTGTTCAACGACACGATCTATTACAACATTGCCTATGGTCGAGCGAATGCCACCAAGGATGATGTCGAGGCTGCGGCCAAATCCGCAAAGATTCACGACTTCATCATGCAGCTACCTGAAGGGTATGAAACTGCCGTGGGCGAACGGGGGTTGAAATTATCCGGCGGTGAAAAACAACGTGTGGGCATTGCGCGTACATTGTTGAAAAATCCACCAATATTGATTTTGGATGAGGCGACATCGGCGTTGGACAGCCAGACTGAACAAGACATCCAAGACAGTCTAAATCACATGGCCCAAGGCCGCACTGTGCTGACCATTGCGCACCGTTTGTCCACGATTGCCGACAGTGACCAAATCATCGTTCTTGATGCTGGTGTGGTGGCTGAACAAGGCACTCATGCTGAGTTATTGGAATTGAACGGTCAATTCGCCTCGATGTGGCATCGTCAAATGAACGAAGAAATGCCGACAGTCGATGCATAGACCTTGAATTAGAACGCATAACTCACTGCTGCGTGTTACACGCGGTGGTGCCCGTTCTTGTGGCGGTTTTGAACTGAGGTTCTTATTTTCACTTTTTCAGTCTGGGATGTTGGATTTGTCCCTGCCTGACTAAATCTGTACGGCGCTGGCATTTTGGCAATTTGATTCAGAAATTGACGCCATAGTTCTAGGTTCCTATCACTGTTTTAAGGTTTTTCAGGAATAGGGGCAGGAATGCGAACGTCTAAAATTGTGCATATCGTAAGCGCCCATGCCGCGGGCGAGGTTGGCGATGTTATTGTGGGCGGTGTAGCGCCACCACCTGGGGATACGCTTTGGGAACAAAGAACATGGATCGCACAGGATCAAACGTTGCGAAATTTTGTGCTGAACGAACCGCGCGGCGGTGTTTTTCGTCACGTGAACTTGTTAGTGCCACCCATTCACAAATCTGCTGATGCTGCTTGGATCATCATGGAACCCGAAGATACGCCACCAATGTCTGGGTCAAACTCTATGTGCGTCGCGACCGTCTTGCTGGAAACCGGAATTGTGCCGATGCAGGAACCTGTCACCAATCTGGTTCTAGAGGCCCCAGGCGGATTGGTGCAGGTCGAGGCCCAATGCGCCGACTGTCAAGTAACAGCAGTTTCCGTGACCAACGTCGCCTCCTTTGCAGATAAACTGGATGTATGGTTGGATGTACCAGGGATTGGCAAATTGCGCGTTGACACGGCCTTTGGTGGCGACAGTTTCGTTCTAGTGGATGCAGGGCAACTTGACCTTTCCTTGGAACCCAAAAACGCACGTGAAATAGCGCGATTGGGTGCCGTGATTACCGATGCAGCTAATGAGCAGTTGGGGTTTTCGCACCCCGAAATCCCTGATTGGAAACATATTTCGTTTTGCCAATTTACGTGGCCCATCGTGACATCAGGCGGCCGTCAAATTGGCCCTAACGCCGTTTCGATCAAACCAGCCAAACTTGATCGATCGCCTTGTGGCACAGGCACCAGTGCGCGGATGGCCGTTCTTCATGCAAAGGGCGAAATGAACGTTAGTGACACCTTGGTGGCAACCTCAATTGTGGGTTCTGAATTTGAAGGACAAATAATGTCTGAAACCAAAGTCGGTGATCGGCAAGGCATCATACCCAAGATCACAGGGCGGGCGTGGATCACCGGTACCCATCAATTAACGCTTGATCCAACGGACCCATGGCCCGGTGGATATCGGTTAAGCGACACTTGGCCCTCGTGAACCTTACTAGAGTGCGCGTTTAAAGCAGTGGGATCAGCAGAACTGTGATACAGTTCCACTGATCTTGTTTTAATAATCGTCAGATTATGCAAACAGCTCGGCAAGCTTGTCGAATGCTTGGCCCCAACCGCCAGCACCGGGTGAGCCTTCTGGAACGCCTACGTGCACCATGATCATCAGTGTTTTGCCATCAACCTCGGCCAGTTCAACAATCACCTCGGTAAATTCGGGGTAACCTTCTGGCATGCCCATGCTTTGTGGGGGGATCAATGTTCCGTCTTCTTGGCACATGGCCTCGGTGTAAACCAAACGAGTGGGTTTATTCACCTCTTTGAAAACACCCGTTGTCCACATGGTCATGGTGCGATCAGGCATTTTCATTTCCATGCAAATTTTGCGTGTGCCACCAACGCTTAAATCCATTTCGGCGATTGGAATTGCCATGCCTTTTGGGCCGTACCATTGTTTGAACTTATCAGGATCGGTCCACATAGCCCAAACATCACCAATAGGTGCATCAAACTCGCGCTGAATTTTAACCCATTTTTGCTGATCATTCATTTTCTGTATCCTTCATTGTTTTTAAAATTCTGTCCATTTTGTCAAAACGCGCCTCCCAGATGTGGCGGTATTGGTCTGTCCAATCGGTAACTTTTTGCAATGGTTCGGTGTCTAAGGAACAAGGGCGGAATTGTGCGTTTCGACCCCTTTTAATTAGGCCTGCGTTTTCCAGTACGCGAATGTGTTTTGAAATTGCCGGCAGGCTCATATCAAACGGCGCAGCTAGGGTGTTTACGCTTGCTTCGCCATTATCCGCAAGCTGTGCCAAAATCGCGCGTCTTGTCGGGTTGGCCAATGCTGCAAAGGCTGCGTCTAGTTGATCCGAATGTTCCATGGGATTTTTATTAAACCTATTAGTTAATTAATCAAGTGGTTTAATTGTTGTTTCAATTGATGTCACTATTCAGAAGGCCAAGTGGATGGTACCTTTGCTAGAATGATAGGGAGCATGAAATGATTGAACGTCTTGATTACGTGTCGATAAATGGGCCTGCAATTGCCAGCATGGCGAAAGCCAAAAACGATATGGCATCGATTGATGTACGTTTGCGGGCGGTCATAGAATTACGGGTGTCCCAGATCAATGGCTGTGTTTATTGCGTTGATCTGCATACAAATGAGGCACGCAAGGCAGGCGAGACGCAACAACGTCTTGATTGTCTAGTCGTGTGGCAGGAATGCCCATTTTTTGATGCGGCAGAAAAAGCCGCCCTTGCGTGGGCCGAAGCTGTTACATTGGTCGCAGAAATTGGCGCGCCCAAAGAAATGTATGATGCGTTGGCCAATTATTTTTCAGAAAATCAGATCGTAGATTTAACGTTGATTATTGCACAAATGAACGCTTGGAACCGTCTTGCGATTAGCTTTGGACATGTACCAGATGCACGATCTGAATAGGACTCGATGTCAATTTAATTAACCATTCCAGTCGACCGTACGTGAGTAAGGCCGACTGGAAATTCCTGACATATTAGGGAAGGCGGTTGATGGCCAAATGCGTAAAGAACATGCAGGTGAACAATTAGTCCGCATCGCCGAGTGAGAAATCACCGCCCAAGTTTTCGTTAATCGGATCATTTGTAATCGCCAACGTTTCGCCACTTGTGGCATTTGATGGAGAATGATCTTCAATCTTGGCGAGTGCTTCGTAGCTAAGGGCGACGCCGGGTTCCAATAGCCCATCATCCCAAACGATGAGGGGTGGCGGCAGGCGGCGCGCTTGACGGCGCAGAACCCAATCGTTGGCGGCACGGCTGCCACGGCCCATTGAAAGGACGGCCAATAGGCGTGCAAAGCCGCGCACGTAAGTTACGAACCAAACACGGATCGCCAACATGGACGGGGTTACAACCAATGTCAGAACCGTCGCGACACCAAGGCCGAACACAACAGCGGTTGCCAGTTGTTTCCACCAAAGCGCTGTTGGGCTGTCGATAGACGATCCACCGACGAGGAAGTCAAAAGACAGACCAAACATCATCGGCGTTAGACCAGCCATTGTTGTGATCGTGGTCAGCAAAACGGGGCGAATGCGGGCCTCGGCTGTGCGGGTGATCGCCTCAATTCTGGGCATAAAGCGGGCGTATTCTTGATAGGTATCAATCAAAACAATGTTGTTGTTCACCACGATACCCGCAAGGGCCACAATGCCAGTTCCGGTCATGATGATCGAAAACGATTGATCCATCACAAGCATACCAATCAAGACGCCAGTGGTGGACAGAACCACCGCCAAAAGTACCAAGATTGAATTGTAAATACTGTTGAACTGCGCCAGCAAAATAATGAACATCAGCCCAAGAGCCCCTAGAAAGGCTTTGCCCAAGAACGCTTGGCTTTCAGCTTGTTCCTCTTGATCGCCTGTCCATTCATATTTCACACCATCTGGCAGAATGTCAGATGTATCCAGCCACTCTGTGATCGCTTCGATACGCTCATTTGCGGTAATTGGCACAACCAGCCATTCGTTCTCTATGATCTCAGCCGCAAGTGGTTGACCTTCTTCAGTCAAAACGGCCTCTGTGATTTGTAATACTTCGCCTTCGGCATCAGTGATTTTGACAAGACCGGGCTCAATGCCTGCCTTAATGTCATAGTTGCGTACTTGATCTACACGGTCGATTTTGGCCAATTTCTTAACTGGTTTGCGTGAGATAAAGTTGGACAAAGGAACCAGCCCCGTAGGCGTGCGTACTTTTAGACTGTCCAAAGTTGATAGAACGCGGTCTTCTTCGGGCAGGCGAACGCGAATTTCGATTTCCTCATCGGAACTGTCAACGCGCATGGTGTCCAGCAAAATGCCGCGTGTTACCATTTGCACCATTGCGCCAACCGTAGCTACGTCTGCGCCATATCGGCCGGCTTTGGCCACATCGACGTCAATCTGCCAGTCAATACCGGGTAGGGGGCGTGTATCTTCGATATCGCTAAGACCAGGCAGTTTATCAAATTCTGCTCGAATGTCGCGTGTCAGACGTTCAAGTAGAACGCGATCATCGCCCTTTAGGCGCAGATGCACAGGTTTACCCGAGGCAGGGCCACGATCGGCATTTAGGATGTCGATTTGCACACCAGGCAGTTTTTTCAATGCCAGTTCAATACGATCTAAAACCAATCCGCCATCATATTGGGAATCTGTGGTGGCAAGACCCAGCTTGTTTTCAGCAGATGGGCGTTCCTCCCATGGGATCAGCTCGATTTGCATTTGGCCGATCGTATCACCGGGTGCTGTTGCGCCACCGGTGTTTTGGTTCAAACCACCAGCACCTGCAAAGGCAAATACCGACTGGATGCCAGGGTCATTTACGACAATTTCTTCGGCGTCTTTCAGCAATGCGTCTTTTTCCGATAAGGAAAGATTGCCGCGTGCACGGACGTAAATGATCGCCTGTTCGGGTTCACTTTCAACGAAGAATTCAACGCCGTTATTATTTTCGCCAAAATAGCTGAACACCGACGCCACAAAAAAGAAAACAGCACCCATGGTCACCAAAGGCATAATTGGATTGCCAGCGATCAAATGGATGAACCAGCCAAAGATACCCCGTCGGTAACCGGAGGTGACTTTGCTAGGGCGAGGACGGAATTTGGCGGCACCTAACGCGATGGAAATGAATGCAGCGGCAAGAATAAATGGAACGGCTTGAAATAGCACCGATACTAAAACGGCGCCTATACCCGGTGCAGATGCTTTGGCATTGGCAATTATCGCACCAAATGGCGCGATGAAATTGGGATTTACGGCCTGAAGGATACTTGCATATAGAAAGATCACCGCTGGGATAACCAAAAGCGCGCGAACAATCCAATGGAACCGCATCTGCAACGCATGCGATATGGTTTCTATGCCACGGCTGAAACGACCGGCAACACCACCCATAACAGGCAGGTAAACAAGAGCGACAACAAGGGATGCTGAAAGAACAAAGATCAATGTTACAGGCAGCATGCCCATAAATTCACCCGGAACACCTGGCCAGAATAGCATCGGCAAAAAGGCACAAAGAGTTGTCGCCGTTGAACTGACGATGGGCCAAAACATGCGTTTTGCGGCCTCGACATAAGCTTTCATTGGGCCGACGCCCTCTTGAATACGGCGATCTGCGTATTCAACAACAACAATGGCCCCATCCACCAACATTCCAACGGCAAGGATCAGGCCAAACATGACGATGTTTGAAATGGTAATGCCCATGAGGGCCAGCAAAACAAAGCACAGCAAGAATGATGTCGGAATTGCAAATCCCACCAACAGCGCCGAGCGCGTGCCAAGGGCCGCCAAAACCACAATCATAACCAATGCAATGGCGGTCAGAACTGAGCCTTGCAACTGATTGACCATAGAATTCACGATGCGGGATTGATCAAGCGAAGTGCCCACGACAATGGCTTGTTGCAAATCGGCAGGCCATTTTGCGGATTCAATCTTTACCAATTCATTAACGCGTTCAGCTGTATGAATTAGGTTGAAACCTTTGCGTTTGACGACCTGTAAGGCTACGGTTGGTTCCCCGTTGAACCGTGCAGTGCCTTGTCGATCTTCAAAGGTTAACTTGATTTCAGCAAGGTCACCCAATGTAATCACACGATCACCATTTGTTTTAACCGGCAGACTGTAGACATCTTGTGGTTCATCAAATGACGACGGTATCTTAACGGCAAAAGTACCGCTTTCTGTCTCAACTTCACCAGCTGGGATCAAAAGGTTATTGTTTGTCACCACGTTGATCAGTTCGCCGGCTGTGACGTTATACGCCTCTAGCTTTAGCGGATCGATGATTACCTCAAGCATCTCATCGCGGTGGCCTGCCAACGTGGCCTCTAGAACGGCGTCTTCGCCTTCAATGACATCTTGTAAGTCTTTGGCAACCTTCAATAATGTACGTTCGGGGAGGGCGCCTGTTAGATTGACAACGATGATCGGAAACTCAGAAAAGTTGATTTCATCGATGGTGTATTTGTCCGCACCTTGTGGAAATCCGCCTTCGACTTTGTTCATGCGATCCCGCACGTTGGCCAAGGTTTTACCCTTGTCCCAGCCAAATTCAAATTCCATGACAACGATGGCATACCCTTCGGATGCCGTGCCTGACATTCTTTTTAGCCCGTCAAGATCGCCAAGTTCGGTTTCCATTGGCTTGACCAACAGTTTTTCACTGTCAGCGGCCGAAATTCCTTGAAATGGCACTGAAACAAACAACGCCGGAATTTCAATGTCAGGTTCGCCCTCTTTAGGAAGGGTGGCATAGGCAAACGCACCGGCCGAAATGGACAGCACGATAAAGGCCAAGACCATCCGCGCACGGGCGGCGGCCCAATCAACAATACCAGTCATTACATGTCCTCTCTAAAGGTGACCGCAACAGCGACGCCTTCGGTGACGAATTCTTGGCCAACAACGATAATATCGGCTTCTTGTGGCAATCCGCTGACCCAGACACCCTTGATGGTGTCACGAATAATTTCAACACTCACAAATCGCGCCACATCGTCTTTGGCCGTTCGCACACCAAGTTGCCCGTTGTCATTGAGCGTAAGTGCAGATTGCGGCACCAAATGCGCGCTGGCACCATCGGATTCAATGATTATAGTGGCTGTTTGGCCATCGCGAATTTTCAAATCACTGTTGTCTGCCAAAACTTCAACTCGGAAAGTTCGTGTTGTTTCATCTGCTGATCGAGACAGAAAACCAACTTGTCCGATAACACGTTGCCCATCGGCCAATTCTGCCCCTGCATTTGCTTTTGGGTTCACACGAGCAACATCTGTTTCAGGAACGAAACCAACCAATTTGATTGGGTTTAGCTGAATAACCGTGGCACACTCGCCGCCTGGCTGCAGTAGGCTGCCGATTTCAGCGGTGTCGGTTTCCAAAAGCCCTGCAAACGGTGCTGTAATCGTAAGTTGTTCAATGGCTTTTTCGGCACTCGCAACACGCGCTTCAGCGGCCAGAATACCCGCGCGTGCGGCCTCGATGCCAGAATTTGCGCTGGCAATGCCGGATGACGATGCGGCCAAGTTTGATTTAGCGGCCACAACACCGGCGCGTGCAGATTCTAATGCGGCGCGCGCAGACTTCACCCGCGTTTCAGAGGCGAAGCCATCCTTGCTTAGACGTGAGGCGGCGGTTTCGTTGATTTCAGCTTCGGCAACACGGGCTTGCGCCTCAATCACACGAGCATTCGCCTCATCAACTACGGCACGGGCGGATGGGAGGCGCGATTCTGCTTCTGGCAAACGCGCTTGCGCTTCTAACAAGCGTGCTTTGCTTTCAGCCAATGCGGTTTGACGCGTACCTGGATCAATTTGGCACAACACATCATCAGCGTTTACTTGCGTTCCTGCACGAAGCGGATCTGAGATAATAAGACCAGAAGTTTCCGAACGCACAACAACCTGACGCATGGCTTCGGTCCGGCCACGCAAAACCACCGCGCTGTCGATTGTTTGTGCAATTGATTTGATTGCAACAACCGAAACCTTGGTTTCGCCTTTCTCATTTCGACGTGAGGCTGCCGTAACAGGGGCCGCCGATTCAACTGTTTCCGTCTCAGAAGGGGTGTCACGACCAGCAAACGCAAAAACCCGTTCCCGTTCAAAAACCATCAAATAAAGGGCAATTACGACCAAAACAGCAGAAATAATTGAGAAAATACGCATAGGTTGTCTTTCGAGATTTTTAAATGGGCTATGGCCGGGTCAGTTGAACCTAAAGTTTGTACTGAACTACATAGTTTAGTTTATAGGGGATTCAAGGTGACCTCAACCAATTAACTTGTCGCAGTTGAAGCCTTAAAAACCCTGTAGGGCTTGGCAGTATGGATCGTTCAGTTTAAGAGGGTGGAAACTAAATTCCGCGAGGCAAGAACGTGAGCAATACCGACAGCTTTATTGATGAAGTGAACGAAGAAGTACGGCGCGACCAACTGTACACATATTTGCGTAAATATGGCTGGATTGCTGCTGTTGCAGTGGTCGTTCTTGTTGGCGGTGCAGCCTACAATGAATATAGCAAGGCATCGGCGCAATCAGCCGCTCAGGGTTTGGGTGACGCCACAATGGCGGCACTCAGCATTGAGGATCGTGCAGATCAACGTGCAGCCCTTGGTGAAATCGGGGCAGAAGGGCCTTCTGCTGAAATCATTTCCCTGTTGCAAGGCGCTGCAGCGGCAAACAACGACAAGCCTGCAGCAATTGCCTCGTTAACTGCAATTATTGACAATGCAGATGCCGAAGAGATTTACAAAGATTTGGCCCGTCTGAAATTGGTGATGTTGCAAGGCGCAGATGCACCGGCTGCCGATCGTATCGACATGCTTGATGCACTTGCTGTACCTGGAAAAGCGTTTCGTTTGATTGCTTTGGAACAAAAGGCGGTCGTGCTCGTTGAAACAGGTGATGTCGAAGGTGCGCTTGTGATTTTGCAAGAATTATTGTCGGAACAATCCCTGACCACTGACTTGCGTCAACGCGTAACACAGTTGATTGTTGCTTTGGGAGCAGAACCAAAGGCATAGTTCAAAGAACGGCTATTAAGTAAATAACCAAGAGGCGCTGAAAATTGAAAAACTCCTTCTACTTATCCTCCTTGCTGGTTGCCAGCGTTGTCATGGGATGTTCTGAACGAGAAGAGATTTTTGCCGGACCAAGATTTAATGTTCGCGCGCCGCTTGAAGACGTTGCAAAGGGCGGTGAAGTTGCGGCTGCCGAAGAAGAGGCTCGGGTAAAAGCCGAAATAGAAGCGGGCGCTAATCCTAGTCGGGTTAAACCCATTTTGCCTGATGTGAGATTGTTTGGCGCGCGCACCGAGATGGTGGGTGAACCTAAGGCAATAAAATTGCCAGCCATCAAAAATCATGCCTCTTGGACACATAAGAACGGTGCGCAGACACATCGTATTCAACACCCAGGAATATCCAGTGCGCCATCTTTGATCTGGTCCGCTGACATTGGTGCCGGTGAGAACCGTAAAGTACGCTTTGCGGGTGATCCTGTTGCTGCGGGCAATTTGATTTATACGATGGATACAGGCGCAATGGTGACCGCAACAACAAGCGCAGGCGTTGCCGCGTGGTCTGTTAGCTTGGTTCCTGCGAGTGACAAAGAGGGACAGGCATCGCCCGGTGCCCTGTCTATTGGCGATGGCAAATTATTCGCAACATCCGGTTTTGGTGAACTTGTTGCGATGGATTTGAAAACTGGCGCAATCATCTGGCGTCAAAAAACGGGTGGGGCTGTTACTGGATCCGCCACGATTTCCGGCGGATTGGTTTATGTGGTTTCGCGTGACGGGCGTGGCTGGGCGTTGGATACTGACGATGGTCGCATCAAATGGCAAATGAACGGTCTTGGGGGCACATCCGTGCGTGTTGGCGGCGCTGGGCCCACAATAACAGATCGTTCAGTCGTATTCCCATTCGGTTCCGGCGAAGTTTCCGCGGCCCTTAGGAAAAGTGGGATTACCACATGGCGCGCTACGGTTTCTGGCGAACGTCGTGGGCGTGCCTATGCAGGTGTGACAGACATTACCGCTGATCCTGTTTTGGATGGCAATAAGATTTACACTGGCAACGCATCGGGCCGTGTTGTGGCGATTGATGCCTTTAATGGTGAGCGCATTTGGACAGCAAATGAAGGGGCAATTGGCCCTGTATGGCCTGCTGGTGGTTCTTTGTTCTTGATTTCAGATCAATCGCAACTGGTCAGACTAGATGCAAAAACAGGCGAGGTTATCTGGTCGCGTTCATTGCCATACTTTGTGCGTGACAAAATCAAGAAGCGCCGCGCCATATTTGGTCACTACGGTCCTGTATTGGCCGGTGGTCGCATTTGGGTCGCCTCTGAGGATAAGGTTCTTAAAGCATTTGACCCCGCGTCCGGTGATATGACCTATACAACCGATTTGCCTTCAGGTGCGGCCTCTGCGCCGATCGTGGTGAATGGTACAATGTATATAATTTCTAAATCTGGCAATCTGCTCGCTTATCGTTGATCTGGTTGCGTTTGCTACAGATGGGTGTATGACGCACCCTCTGACTGACCTGAAAGAATACCGATGAGCTTTACCCTCGCCATAGTGGGCCGCCCGAATGTGGGCAAATCGACACTTTTTAATCGCCTTGTAGGCAAACGTCTGGCTTTGGTTGATGACCAACCCGGTGTTACCCGCGATTTGCGCGAAGGTGCGGCGCGTTTGGGTGACATCAAATTCACTGTTGTCGACACGGCAGGTTTGGAAGAGGCAACAGATGAAAGCCTGCAAGGGCGGATGCGTGCCTTGACAGAACGTGCGGTTGGAATGGCTGACGTTTGTTTGTTTATGATTGATGCCCGCGCCGGTGTTTTGCCTGC
>ERZ1048872.2312-NODE-2312-length-13838-cov-11.197490_pt1 | contig 13838 bp, 5 predicted proteins | sample MGYA00383100_ERZ1048872 | MGnify/ENA primary metagenome ERZ1048872 (study PRJEB29581, sample SAMEA5548370) | metagenome | biome: marine; feature: coastal; material: water | depth 50 m | study: Short-term variability in the microbial, nano- and picoplankton... | reverse complement strand
TAACAGATGCTAATGGATGTCCTTATACGGCAACATTAACAATCAATGAGTATGAGTCGACTGATGATATTGTAACTAACGTTACTGTATGTGAAGATGCTTCTTATACATGGAGTCAAAACGGTGAGACTTATACTGCAGCAGACAGCCCAGTTGTGATCAGCTTAACAGATGCTAATGGATGTCCTTATACGGCAACATTAACAATCAATGAGTATGAACCTGCTTGTGATACAGTAACAGAAGTTTCGATATGTGAAGGTGCTTCTTATACATGGAATCAAAACGGTGAGACTTATACTGCAGCAGATAGCCCAGTAGTATTACATTTAACTAATATGCAAGGTTGTAATTATACAGCGGTACTATTGATATATGAAAACAATATTACTGATGATATCATGGATGAAGTTACTGTATGCCAAGGTGAAGAGTACACATGGAATCAGAATGGTGAAACCTATACTGCAGCAGACAGTCCGGTGATAATAACCATTGAAGAAAATGGTTGTAATTACACGGCGACATTAACGATTAATGAGTACGAAGCAACAGAAGACATAATGGAAGAAGTGACTTTATGTGATGTTAGCGAATACACATGGAATCTAAATGGTGAAACTTACACAGTAGCTGACAGCCCAGTTGTTTTAAGCCTCAATGATGATAATGGATGTGCATATACCGCTACTTTAAACATTCTTGAAGAAAACCAAATTAAGATAGGTGATTTTGTTTGGATTGATGCAAACGAAAACGGTATACAAGATACTACAGAATTAGGTATTAATGGTGTGACAGTAATGTTGTTTCATTGTGGTAATAATGAAATGATTGATTCGACTTCAACAGTTAATAATCCTTCAAATAGTGAAGCTGGTTATTACGAATTTGAGGTGTGTGCAAATAGTGGCGAATACTATATTGAATTTAGTAATTTACCTGAAGATTATGAATTTACATCAAATGATTCTGGTGATGACACTTTGGATTCTGATGCAAATTCAGAAGGAACAACAAATTGTTTTGAAGTTGAAGATACTGATGTAAGCACGATAGATGCGGGTGTATTTAGTATATGTTCATTAGAAGTAGATGCAGGTGAAACGATCTCTATTTGCGCTAATGACACAACAACACTTACAGCTAATTATGATGATGAAGAAGGGCTATGTTCAAGTGGGTGTGTGTATCCAATACTTGAACAAGAAAGATGTGCAGGTGGAGATGGTACTTTTACAATATACTTGAATTCTACACTTTCGAATAGTTATTATGGCTTTACAGCTTCAGAACAGAATTTTGAAACTTTTGATAATGGAACTGCTATTTATACAGCTACAGCAACAAATGGTTTAGATGTAATAGACGTTGAGTTTAACTACAGCGGATATGCTACGGAAACACCTGTAGGAAGTCCAAAATTAAATTTATGCCAGACTTATGACACTTCGGACTACGAATATTATACTGTGCTGAATGGTACACTAACATCTCAAAATCATGGTGTGTTTGATGTAACTATTATGGGTGCTGCTTTCCAAATTGGTATGGGAGCAGATATGGTGAGACTTGGTTTCGGAGCCTCTAGTTGGTTTGAGTTAAGTGGTGGTGATGGTACTTACACTACAGGTGATATTAACTTAGCTCTAGGAGAATGTCAGTCTAGCGGTGTTGATTTTCATTGGACCACAGAAGATGGTAATATCATAGGAAATCCTAATCAGCAAACTATTTCGATTAGCCAAGCTGGTACATATACAGTACAAGCTGTAAATTGTGTAGATTGTGAAGATAGTGATACTGTTGTTGTTACTAATGACCCTAGTTGTAGTGGTGAAAACATCAACCCACCGAGTGTTGCGGTTTATCCTGTACCTACTTCTAGCAATTCTAATGTAACAATAGAATTAGATATTGAAGCACCTAATGGTGAGAGAAAATTATCAAATCTTAATGTAAAACTTTATGATACTAGAGGAAGATTAGTTCATTCACCTAGGCAATTTAAAGTAATTACAGGAAAGAATTTACTAGATTATAATATGGGTGCAATTGAAGCAAGTACGTATATTATGATTATTGCTACAGATGATTGGTCCGTTACGCGCAGACTAATAGTTAATTAGTAATATATTAATAATTAGAACCTAATGAAACCGTCTCATAATTTAAAACATTATGAGGCGGTTTTTTAATTGGTATTATTAAACAAATTATTTAGGTTTAAAATCTCAGATTAAAATTTAATATGAGATTTTTTATATTCTAACGAGAATTGGCAATATGCACTGCCAAAAGTCTTTTACTAGATTAAAATAAGATGTATTTAAATCTTTACAGTAGTATCCAAGAAAACCGATAAAACCGTTTGCGGATAAGCTCATCACAGGTCTCTTTTAGAATTAAGAATCGTTATTTTTTAAGTAACTTAGAAAGAGCTTTAGAACTATTTTAGCAGAGGCATGCAATAACTATTAAGAAAATCATATTGCTGTTTTTATAAATTGCTGAAAATCAATATTCAGTAGACTTTAATATCAAGCTATAAAACTTTACTCTGACACCACGAATTGCTTTATATACTATTATATTTGCACTTGCTTAGAATTATACCTTATGAGTTTTTTAAAAGAAATAAACAGACGACGCACCTTTGGAATTATTTCTCACCCAGATGCTGGTAAAACAACACTTACCGAAAAATTACTTTTGTTTGGTGGAGCCATTCAAGAAGCAGGTGCTGTAAAAAGTAATAAAATTAAGAAAGGTGCCACGAGTGATTTTATGGAAATAGAGCGTCAACGTGGTATTTCTGTTGCTACTTCTGTTTTAGCTTTTGAGTATAATGGTATAAAGATTAATATATTAGATACACCTGGTCATAAAGATTTTGCAGAAGATACATTTAGAACACTAACAGCAGTAGATAGTGTCATTGTTGTTATTGATGTAGCCAAAGGTGTCGAGGAACAAACCGAAAAATTGGTAGAAGTATGCCGTATGCGTAACATACCAATGATAATATTTATAAACAAATTAGATAGAGAAGGAAAAGATGCTTTTGATCTTTTAGATGAAGTAGAACAAAAATTGGGTTTAAAAGTTACGCCTCTTAGTTTCCCTATTGGTATGGGATATGATTTTAAAGGTATCTATAACATTTGGGAGAAAAATGTGAACCTATTTAGTGGTGATAGTAAAAAACATATTAATGATACTATTGAAATTAGCGACCTAAGCTCTACAAAGTTAGATGAATTAATTGGTGACAGTACTGCCAAAACGCTTAGAGAAGAAATAGAACTTGTTGAAGGTATCTATCCTAAATTTGATAAAGAAGCGTATTTAGAAGGTGAGTTACAACCTGTGTTTTTTGGGTCTGCACTAAATAATTTTGGAGTTAGAGAGCTTTTAGATTGCTTTGTAGAAATTGCACCAAAACCAAGAGCTAAACAAAGTGAAGAGCGATTAATAAAACCAGATGAAGATAAGTTTACAGGTTTTGTATTTAAAATACATGCCAATATGGATCCTAATCACAGAAACCGATTAGCATTTATAAAGATTGTTTCGGGAGAATTTAAACGAAATACCCCTTACCTTCATGTGAGGCACAATAAGAAATTAAAATTTTCTAGTCCAAATGCCTTTTTTGCTGAGAAGAAAGAAATTGTTGATATATCCTATCCAGGAGATATTGTTGGATTACAAGATACTGGAAACTTTAAAATTGGTGATACACTTACGGAAGGTGAAATATTGAATTATAAAGGAGTTCCAAGTTTTTCACCTGAACATTTTAGATATATCAATAATGCGGACCCAATGAAATCCAAACAGCTTTATAAAGGTATTGACCAGTTAATGGACGAAGGTGTGGCTCAATTATTTACACTAAACTTAAACGGTCGTAAAGTAATTGGTACCGTTGGAGCTCTACAATATGAAGTAATACAATATCGACTTGAGCATGAATATGGTGCAAAGTGTACTTATGAAAATTTAAACGTACACAAAGCTTGTTGGATACATACAGATGATGAGAAAAGTGAAGAATTTAAAGAGTTCTTAAGAGTTAAACAGCGTTATCTCGCGAGAGACAAACACAATCAGTTAGTCTTCTTGGCAGATTCTATGTTTTCATTACAAATGTCTCAACAAAAATATCCCAGTATTAACTTCCATATGACTTCGGAATTCGAATAAAACACCCATGCAGTTCATCGATTAATAATTAAAAAATGTGTGATTAGTCGGTTTTTTTAGTTTTTTATCGATTTTTTAGACTATATTGAAATTTCAACATATAATTTCAGACTAAGATTGACCCCAAATTAATCTACTTATTATGGATACTAACACAAACGTTTTCAGTAATGAAGATATTACTGTTACCTACAAACCCAGATGTTGTGCAAATTCAGGTATTTGTGCCAGACAACTTTCAAATGTATTTAGAAGTTCTGTAATTCCTTGGATTAATTTAGAAGGAGCACAAACTCATGATATCATTAATCAGATTAAAAAGTGCCCTTCTGGGGCATTGCAATACCATATAAAACAAAAAGATGTAGCTTAATTAAAGATTACTAAACCCGATATAAAAACCCTCTGCACAGAAATAATTCAGAGGGTTTTATTTTTTAAGCCTGACCTGTCGGTCCAAAATTAAGTGGAATAGGTGGTTGCTCTTCGAAACATTTCGAGAACCACTATAATTATGACATCATAGTCATAAACTAAAATGAAATTTTAAGCCTGACCTGTCGGTCCAAAATTTAGTGGAATAGGTGGTTGCTCGTAATCTTTAATTTCACCATGAGCTTTTTCAAATCTTACTACGTTATCGCCTAATGCTTTTAATAAACGTTTTGCATGCTGCGGCGTTAATATAATACGTGATTTTACTTTGCTCTTTGGTGTACCAGGCATAATACTTACAAAATCGACTACAAACTCAGAAACAGAGTGATTAATTATTGCTAAATTAGAGTATATGCCTTCAGCTATTTTCTCGTCTAATTCAATATTTATCTGTCCTTTTTTAGGATTATTTTTTTTGTCTGCCATTTTTTAATTTTTATTTAAAACTACAAAAGCCTTCATGTTACAAAACAAGAAGGCTTTTAATTTAATTTATACTTAAGAAAATTCGAATTAATTAAAATTCATTTCTTCTTTAGCTTTCATCATTTCATTAAACTCTTCTTTAGAACCAACGATGATGTGCTCGTATTCTCTTACACCTGTACCAGCCGGAATTCTATGACCAACTATTACATTTTCTTTAAGACCTTCAAGCGTGTCCACCTTACCATTTACAGCTGCTTCGTTAAGCACTTTAGTTGTTTCCTGGAACGAAGCCGCAGAAATAAACGACTTAGTCTGTAAAGAAGCTCTCGTAATACCTTGTAAGATTGGAGTTGCTGTCGCAGGACTCGCATCTCTTGCAGTTACAATATTTTTATCTTCTCTACGTAAACTAGAGTTTTCATCTCTTAATTGTCTAACCGTTACGATTTGTCCTGACTTTAAGTTCTCAGAATCTCCAGCTTCTTCCACCACTTTCATTCCGAAAATTTTATCATTTTCTTCAATGAAATCTGATTTATGAACCAATTGATTTTCTAAGAAAATAGTATCACCAGAATCAATAATTCTAACCTTACGCATCATCTGTCTAACAACTACCTCGAAGTGCTTATCATTAATTTTCACACCTTGTAAACGATATACTTCTTGTACTTCATTCACTAAGTATTGTTGCACTGCAGAAGGACCTTTAATATTTAAGATATCGTTTGGCGTAATAGAGCCATCCGATAAAGGCATACCAGCTTTTACATAATCATTTTCTTGTACAAGAATCTGATTAGATAATTTCACTAAGTACTTCTTTACTTCTCCAAGTTTCGATTCGATTATAATCTCACGATTACCACGTTTAATTTTACCAAATGATACAACACCATCAATCTCACTTACTACAGCAGGATTAGAAGGGTTACGTGCTTCGAATAATTCCGTTACACGTGGAAGACCACCAGTAATATCACCTGCTTTTGCAGACTTACGCGGTATCTTAACTAAAATTTTACCAATATCAATTTTCTCACCGTCATCTATCATAATGTGAGCTCCAACTGGTAAGTTGTATGAACGAATAACTTCACCTTTCTTATCTTCGATAAGTAATGTAGGAATCAGTTTTTTGTTTCTAGATTCAGAAATTACCTTCTCCTGGAAACCTGTTTGTTCATCAATCTCAACTTGGTAAGTTATCCCTTGTTCAATGTTTTCATACTTCACTTTACCAGCAAATTCTGAAATAATTACACCATTGTATGGATCCCACTCACAAACTACTGCTCCTTTCTTAAGCTTACTTCCATTCTTAGCATAAATAAAAGAACCGTAAGGAATGTTATTTGTACTTAAAACGATTCCTGTTTTAGCATCAACTAATTTCAATTCAGATGTTCTTGAGATAACAACATCAACCTCTTTTCCTTCTTTATCTTTAGACTTAACTGTTTTTAAATCTTCAATTTCAGCAACACCATCGAATTTCACAGTTAATTTATTCTCTTCAGAAATGTTACCTGCAATACCACCTACGTGGAATGTACGTAATGTTAACTGTGTACCTGGTTCACCAATTGATTGAGCAGCAACGACACCAACAGCTTCACCTCTTTGTACCATTTTACCGGTAGCGAGGTTACGACCGTAACAACTAACACATATACCTTTTTTAGCTTCACATGTTAACGGTGAACGTACTTCTATAGATTCTACAGGAGAATCTTCAATTTTCTTCGCAATAACGTCATTAATATGACCACCAGCTTCTACTAATAACTCTTCAGTTAATGGGTTGTATACATCGTTAAGCGATGTTCTACCAACGATTCTAGCTTCTAATTTTTCAACAACTTCTTCGTTCTTCTTAAGTGCAGAAACTTCGATTCCTCTTAGGGTACCACAATCCTCTTGATATACAATTACATCTTGAGAAACATCTACTAAACGACGTGTTAAGTAACCTGCATCGGCAGTTTTAAGAGCCGTATCTGCAAGACCTTTACGTGCACCGTGAGTAGAAATAAAGTATTCTAAAATTGAAAGTCCTTCTTTAAAGTTAGAAAGAATCGGATTTTCAATAATTTCACCACCACCTGCATTAGATTTTTTAGGTTTAGCCATTAATCCACGCATACCAGTTAACTGACGAATCTGTTCTTTAGATCCACGAGCACCAGAATCAAGCATCATAAACACTGAGTTAAATCCTTGTTGATCTTCTCTAATACGTTTCATTGACAATTCTGTCAATTCGGCATTGGTAGAAGTCCAAATATCAATAACTTGGTTATAACGTTCATTATTGGTAATAAGACCCATATTATAGTTACCCATAATACCGTCTACTTTCTTATTAGCATCAGCAATCATTGTGTGCTTCTCTTGTGGAATAATAATATCACCTAAACTAAATGATAATCCACCCTGGAATGCAAACTTATATCCTAATGTTTTAATTTCGTCAAGAAACGCAGCCGTTTCTGGTACACTTGTCTTCTTAAGAATACCATGAATAATATCTCTTAACGACTTTTTAGTTAATACTTCATTAATATAACCCGCAGCTTCAGGTACTTTTTCGTTGAAAAGTACACGACCAACAGTGGTATCTATAATTTGAGATGTTAACTCACCTTCTTCATTAAAATCTATTGTTCTTACTTTAATTCCAGCATTAAGATCTACTTGCTTTTCGTTGTAAGCAATAGTTACTTCTTCTGGAGAATAAAAGGTTAAACCTTCACCTATAATAGGCACTTCCTTTGTAGACTTTCTAAGTTTAGTCATATAATACAAGCCAAGTACCATATCCTGAGAAGGTACAGTAACTGGGGAACCATTTGCTGGGTTCAAAATATTATGTGATGCCAACATTAATAGTTGCGCTTCTAAAATTGCTTCTGGCCCTAATGGTAAATGCACAGCCATCTGGTCACCATCGAAATCGGCATTAAATGCAGTACACACTAATGGGTGTAACTGAATCGCTTTACCTTCGATAAGCTTAGGTTGGAATGCTTGAATACCTAATCTGTGTAAGGTAGGAGCACGGTTAAGTAATACTGGATGTCCTTTTAAGACATTCTCCAAGATATCCCAAACAACAGGCTCTTTTCTATCTATAATTTTCTTTGCAGATTTTACAGTTTTAACAATTCCTCTTTCTATTAATTTTCTAATAATAAAAGGCTTGTATAATTCTGCTGCCATATCTTTTGGCAATCCACATTCGAATAATTTTAATTCTGGTCCAACAACAATTACAGAACGTGCAGAATAATCAACACGCTTACCAAGTAAGTTCTGACGGAAACGTCCTTGCTTACCTTTAAGTGAATCTGATAAAGATTTTAATGGTCTGTTAGAATCTGTTTTAACCGCAGATGACTTACGTGTGTTATCAAATAAAGAATCTACTGATTCTTGTAACATACGTTTTTCATTACGTAAAATCACTTCTGGTGCTTTTATCTCAACTAATCTTTTAAGACGGTTGTTACGGATAATTACACGACGGTATAAATCATTTAAATCTGAAGTTGCAAAACGACCACCATCTAAAGGCACTAAAGGTCTTAATTCTGGTGGAATTACTGGAACAGCCTTCATGATCATCCATTCTGGTCTGTTCTCTCTGTTTAAGTTTGAATCTCTAAACGCTTCTACAACTTGTAAACGTTTTAAAGCTTCTGTTTTACGTTGCTTAGATGTTTCGTTATTAGCTTTATGTCTTAAATCATAAGATAATTGATCTAAATCAATTCTTGCCAATAAGTCGATAAGACACTCTGCACCCATCTTAGCGATGAATTTGTTAGGATCTGTGTCGTCTAAATATTGATTTTCTTGAGGAATCGCTTCTAAAGCATTTAGATACTCTTCTTCAGTAAGGAAATCCATTTTTTGAATAGGTTCTCCTTCAGCATTCATAGCTATACCTGGTTGAATGACTACGTAACGCTCATAATAGATAATCATATCTAATTTCTTAGATGGTAATCCAAGAAGGTAACCTATTTTATTTGGTAACGAACGGAAATACCAGATATGAGCTACAGGTACAACTAAGTTGATGTGCCCTACTCTATCTCTACGTACTTTCTTTTCTGTTACTTCTACACCACAACGATCACAAACGATACCTTTGTAACGTATTCTTTTATATTTACCACAAGCACATTCGAAATCCTTTACAGGACCAAAAATACGCTCACAGAACAAACCATCACGTTCTGGTTTGTGAGTTCGATAATTAATAGTTTCCGGCTTTAATACCTCACCACGAGATGCTGCTAAAACAGATTCAGGAGATGCTAAACCGATAGAAATTTTATTAAATTTCTGAATTGTATTCTTATCTTGTCTTCTTGCCATGTCTTTATTTAGTATTCAGTCTCAGTCTCAGTATTCAGTTTACTAAAATTGTAAACTGAGTACTGCGACTGCATACTATTTTTATTCTTCTAATCTAATATCTAATCCTAAACCTTTCAATTCGTGCATAAGTACGTTGAACGATTCTGGTAGTCCTGGTTCTGGCATTGGCTCTCCCTTAACGATTGCTTCGTAAGTTTTTGCTCTACCAATAACATCATCTGATTTTACAGTTAATATTTCACGCAGTGTACTTGATGCACCATAAGCCTCAAGTGCCCAAACCTCCATTTCACCAAAACGCTGACCACCAAATTGTGCTTTACCACCAAGAGGTTGTTGCGTAATTAATGAGTAAGGTCCGATAGAACGTGCGTGCATCTTATCGTCAATCATGTGACCAAGTTTAATCATATAGATTACACCAACAGTTGCTGCTTGATCAAAACGATCTCCTGTACCACCATCATAAAGATAGGTATGTCCAAATCTTGGAATACCAGCTTCATCTGTATATTCATTAATCTGATCTAACGTAGCACCATCAAATATTGGGGTTGCATATGTTCTTCCTAAATCTTTACCAGCCCATCCTAATACGGTTTCATAAATCTGACCAATATTCATACGAGAAGGTACACCAAGTGGATTTAAAACAATATCAACTGGAGTTCCATCTTCTAAGAACGGCATATCTTCTTGACGAACGATACGAGCAACGATACCTTTGTTACCGTGACGACCTGCCATTTTATCACCAACTTTAAGCTTACGCTTTTTAGCAATATACACTTTAGCCAGTTTAATGATACCCGCTGGTAATTCATCACCAACAGAAATCGTAAATTTCTCACGTCTTAATGATCCTTGCAAATCATTTTCCTTAATCTTATAGTTATGGATTAAATCTGCAACAAGTTCATTTGTATGATTATCAGTAGTCCATTTACCTGAAGTTAAGTGCGTATAATCATCTACTGCATTTAACATTTTTAAGGTATACTTCTTGCCTTTAGGAATAATTTCTTCACCTAAATCATTATAGATGCCTTGCGCTGTTTTACCATTTACAATAGCAAATAGTTTTTCAACTAAGACATTCTTAAGATCATCGAATCTGTTATCGTAAGCATCTTCTAACTTCTCGATATCTTCTTTATCCTGAGCTCTCTTGCGCTTATCTTTTACTGCTCTAGCGAATAATTTCTTATCAATTACAACACCATTAAGAGATGGAGATGCTTTAAGAGATGCATCTTTTACATCACCTGCCTTATCACCGAAGATTGCTCTTAAAAGTTTTTCTTCTGGTGTAGGATCAGATTCCCCTTTTGGCGTAATCTTACCAATTAAGATGTCCCCTGGTTTGATTTCTGCACCAATGCGAATCATACCATTTTCATCTAAATCTTTAGTTGCCTCTTCAGATACATTAGGAATATCATTGGTTAACTCTTCGTTACCTAACTTCGTATCTCTAACTTCTAATGAATACTCGTCTATATGGATAGATGTAAATACATCTTCTCTAACCACTTTTTCTGAAATTACAATCGCATCCTCAAAGTTATATCCTTTCCAAGGCATAAAGGCTACTTTCATATTTCTACCAAGCGCTAATTCCCCGTTTTGAGTTGCATAACCTTCACAAAGAACCTGTCCTTTCGCAACTTTATCACCTTTCTCTACGATTGGCTTTAAGTTAATTGAAGTACCTTGGTTTGTTTTTCTAAATTTCACTAAAGGATATGTTTTGGTATCACTATCAAAACTTACCATTGCAGCTTCATCAGTACGTTCGTATCTAATTGTTACTTTCTCTGCATCAACATACTCCACTGTACCAGCTCCTTCAGCATTAATTAATACTCTAGAATCTGATGCGACCTGACGCTCTAAACCAGTACCAACGATTGGTGCTTCAGGACGCAATAATGGTACGGCTTGACGCATCATGTTAGATCCCATTAAAGCACGGTTGGCATCATCATGTTCCAGAAATGGAATTAAAGATGCAGATATCGATGCGATTTGGTTTGGTGCAACATCTGTATAATTTACACTAGATGGTTCAATTACCGGGAAATCACCTTCTTGACGAGAAATAATCTTCTCACCAAGTATTTTTCCTTTACCATCTACTTCGATAGTTGCCTGTGCAATTTGCATATCTTCTTCCTCTTCAGCACTAAGATATGTTGGTGCGTTTTTAATATCAACAACACCGCTTTCAACTTTTCTGTATGGTGTTTCAATGAATCCCATTGAATTAACCTTAGCAAATACAGATAAAGAGGAAATTAAACCAATGTTCGGTCCTTCTGGTGTTTCAATAGGACATAAACGTCCGTAGTGTGTATAGTGAACATCACGTACTTCGAAACCTGCTCTTTCTCTAGATAAACCACCTGGTCCTAATGCAGAAAGACGACGCTTGTGCGTAATCTCCGCAAGTGGATTCGTTTGATCCATAAACTGAGAAAGCTGATTCGTTCCAAAGAATGAATTAATAACAGACGATAATGTCTTAGCATTAATTAAATCAATTGGAGTAAATACTTCATTATCACGTACATTCATTCGCTCGCGAATTGTACGAGCCATACGTGCTAAACCTACACCAAACTGAGATGATAACTGCTCACCTACTGTACGTACACGACGGTTAGATAAGTGATCGATATCATCAATCTCTGCTTTAGAATTGATAAGCTCAATTAAATATTTTATTATCGTTATAATATCTTCTTTCGTAAGCACTTGCTTATCCATCCCAATATCTAACTGTAATTTCTTGTTCATTCTGTAACGACCTACTTCACCTAAAGAGTAACGTTGGTCAGAGAAGAATAACTTGTCAATGATACCACGTGCTGTCTCCTCATCAGGTGGTTCAGCATTACGTAGTTGACGGTAGATGTGCTCAACAGCTTCTTTTTCAGAGTTTGTTGGATCTTTCTGTAATGTATTATGAATAATTGCGTAATCTCCTTGTTGTGCACTTTCTTTATGTAAAAGAATCGTTTTAACTTCTGCACCAAGAATTTCTTCAATATTTTCTTTGTCTATGATTGTGTCACGATCTAATACAATTTCGTTACGCTCAATAGATACCACTTCACCAGTATCTTCATCAACGAAGTCTTCGTGCCATGTATTAAGTACACGAGCCGCAAGCTTACGACCGATAACTTTCTTTAATCCAGATTTAGAAACTTTTACTTCTTCTGCAAGATCAAATATTTCTAAGATATCCTTATCGCGCTCAAATCCAATTGCACGGAAAAGTGTTGTTACTGGTAATTTTTTCTTTCTATCAATGTAGGCGTACATTACGCTATTAATATCTGTAGCAAATTCTATCCAAGATCCTTTAAAAGGAATTACTCTTGCAGAATATAATTTGGTTCCGTTAGCATGGAATGACTGGCTAAAGAATACACCAGGTGATCTATGCAATTGAGAAACCACTACACGTTCTGCTCCATTGATACAAAAAGTACCACTTGGAGTCATGTAAGGAATAGTTCCTAAATATACATCCTGAACTATCGTTTCAAAATCTTCATGCTCTGGATCTGTACAATATAATTTCAATCTTGCTTTTAAAGGCACACTGTACGTTAATCCTCTCTCAATACATTCTTCTATGGAATATCTTGGTGGATCGATAAAATAATCTAAAAATTCTAGTACGAATTGATTACGTGTGTCTGTAATTGGAAAATTTTCCATGAAGGTATTGTACAAGCCTTCATTTCCTCTTTCTTCTGACTTTGTTTCTAATTGGAAAAAATCCTGGAAGGATTTAATTTGGATATCCAAAAAGTCTGGGTAATCTGTCCTATTTACAATAGAAGAGAAATTAATTCTTTCAGCCTTTTTTGCTAACATTGATGAACGAGATTTTGTTAAAAAATACTAATAAATGTATATAACGTTTATATACACAAAAGGGTTTAGGTCTTAGAGTACTACTCCAGACCTAAACCATATGTTGTAGGTTAAGGTTAGCTTACTTAAGCTCAACCTCAGCTCCAGCATCTTCTAAAGAAGTTTTTAAGCCTTCAGCTTCGTCTTTAGTAACGCCTTCTTTGATTGCACTTGGTGCATCATCAACTAAACCTTTAGCTTCTTTTAATCCTAAACCAGTTAATTCTTTAACTAACTTTACTACTGCTAATTTAGAACCACCAGCTGCTTTAAGGATTACGTCGAATTCAGTTTTTTCTTCAGCGGCTTCACCACCTTCAGCACCACCTGCAGCAACTGCAACAGCAGCAGCAGCCGGCTCAATACCGTACTCGTCTTTTAATATAATTGCTAATTCGTTAACTTCTTTTACTGTTAAGTTAACTAATTGTTCTGCGAAATCT
>ERZ1048872.2309-NODE-2309-length-13860-cov-8.202101_pt1 | contig 13860 bp, 14 predicted proteins | sample MGYA00383100_ERZ1048872 | MGnify/ENA primary metagenome ERZ1048872 (study PRJEB29581, sample SAMEA5548370) | metagenome | biome: marine; feature: coastal; material: water | depth 50 m | study: Short-term variability in the microbial, nano- and picoplankton... | reverse complement strand
TCAATTTGACGTCAAGCTTTATACTTATTTCATGGCACAAGGACTCTTGTAAATAATTTTCAGCAAGTCTGCAAATGAGTAAACTTTCCGGAACTGAACTTTCACAAAACGCTTTGTCAGCGACAATCGGCACTGATAAGTCTGCCGTTGACAAAAAGACTCCTGTCCCGGAAATTTATTTAACAAATCCGCAAGTAAACAGGATTTTTGAAGATTGGTATGCACAGCAAAGTGATCCTGCATCCGCGGATTCCCTCCTGCAAAAACTCACTCAACTTTCTTTGAATCCACCTTCTCTGCTGGCGGCACTGCTTTTTTTACGTTATCAGCAAGCAGAAGATTTACCAAAAGAGTTTGAAAAAAACATTCCAGATGATTCCGCAAAACTTTTTGCGGAGGCTGTTTTGCTTTATCAGCGGATGCTCAAGGTACATCAATTTCCTGAGCGCCCAAAAAATCCGGAACAGGCAGAACTGACTCTGCGGATGCTGCTGACTGTGTTAGCAGACGTGCAGTTACTCGCCGTTTTTCTGGTGCTGCAGTTGCAGAAATTGGAGCAGTTGGAATCTCTTCCTCCAAAAAAGAGAGATGCTACTGCCTGGACTGCGCTGCATGTGCATGCTGCGTTAGCAGGACGATTAGGAATTTTCTGGATCAAGTCCGAGCTGGAAGACAACTCATTCCGGCAGCTGGAATATGAAAAATATCAGCTTCTAAAGAAAAAAATCGCCAGAAAGCGAAGTGTGCGTTCTGAAAATGTTGAAAGAATATTAGCAAAAATTCAGCTGATTTTAAAACAAGCTGGCATAAGCCATGAAGTTCATGGCCGTTACAAACGTTTTTATTCGATCTTTCAAAAACTGGAGAAAGTGGACAACGATTTTGACCGCATACAGGATTTAATCGCATTTCGTGTGGTGGTTGACGATGTTGATGATTGTTATGCAGCACTGAGTTTCATTCATGAAAACTGGGTTCCAGTAAAAGATCGGTTCAAGGACTACATTGTCAAACCCAAATCCAACGGATATCAGTCACTTCACACAACAGTCACAGATTTACGGGATGATGATCCCGGATATTCAAGGCCAATTGAAATTCAAATCCGGAGTCATAAAATGCACCGGATGGCTGAATATGGGGTTGCATCACACTGGCTTTACAAGGAAAAACTGCAAGCACCAAAAGAAAAAACCGCAGAACTAATAGAAGAAACACTACTGGAAAAAACTAATGCTGACAGTGATGACGAAACGATGCCGCTGATTGATTTGTTCAGTGACAATATTTATGTCATGACTCCGGCAAGGGAAATCCGGGAGTTGCCTCAAACCGCGACACCGGTTGATTTCGCTTATGCAATTCACACAGAAGTTGGTAACCGCACGACCGGTGCAAAAGCTAATGGGAGCATTACACGTCTTGACAGCATTCTGCACAGCGGTGATACAGTTGAAATACTCACCTCACCAAGGCAGGAACCACGGAAAGAGTGGCTCGAATTTGTAAAAACACGTCACGCCCGCAATAAGATAAAACATGCTTTGCACGAGCGAGGTCGAGAAGGTCGTAGAAAAGAGGGCTTGGAAATACTGGAGCGTGAATTCCGCAATCACGGTCTCCACCTGAACCGCTTGGTCAGGGAGGGTCGGATGGAACATGAATCACGTCAGCGTAAAAATCAGGAGTTTGACCACATCTTATTTTGCATAGGCGACGGTTCTATTCGCTGTGAAGAAGTTAGACGCTGGTTTGTTGATGATCAAAACGATGCTTCTGCAAACTCAACTGCGGAAACTCAAAAACCGGTAGAAACAAAACTCAAGACCAGCAAAAAGAAAACAACGCCTGCTACATCCGGTGGAAAGATTATAGTGGATGGTATGGATAATGTGATGACACGTATCGCACGCTGTTGCTCTCCTGTGAAAAATCAGGCCATCCTGGGCTATCTCACTCAAGAAAGAGTAATCACCATCCATAAAGAAAAATGTACTTTTCTGCAGAAACTCAGTCCGGAAAGGCTGGTAAAAGTATATTGGGAAGGCAAAGAGTAAAGGGGATTGTCCCGTGATAATCCGTAATTAAAATATTATCAGCAGACAGCTTTTATCTTTTCCAGAAAGAAGGAAAGAGCAGCACAAGAGCAGAAAACATTTCCAGTCTGCCAACAAGCATCAGCCAGGAGAGGAACCATTTTCCAGGTGCAGATATTTGCGAAAAGTTTTCTGAAGGACCTATCTCCCCAAATCCAGGACCGATATTCATCAGTGCAGAAATTGCTGAACTCATAGCGGTCTGATAATCCATTGAATCCAACAGCACCATCACAGACGCGCCCACAAAGATCAGGAAAATATTGGCAATGAAATAACAGATTGAGAGGTTGATCGCAAATGAATCAATGGCGCGTTGATTAAGATGAATCGGCAGGATGGTTCTGGGCTGGAAAAACATTTTCTTGATCGAAGTCACCATGTATTTCCAGATGATAACAATATGCACGATTTTTATACCACTTGTGGTTGAACCGGCACATGCACCAATGAAGCAGACAACGTAGAGCAGCATCAGTGCCGCCTGCGGCCAAAGCTCATAATCCGCTGTAGTGAAACCTGAAGTGGTCAGCAGAGAAATTATCTGAAAAGAGGCATAACGCAGGGCTTCAAAAAATCCGTCATAGTTTCCATTCATCCATAATATTAAAGTTGAAATCCCGCAGAAGAATCCAACTATACTGGCATACCAGCGTAGTTCAGTGTTGAGACGAACCAAATTCCACTCACCTTTTAACATGTGGTAAAAAAGCATGAATGTCATTCCCCCCAAGAACATAAAAATCGTAATTACCCAATCAAAATAAGCACTACCGTAATAGCCAATGCTGGCATTTTTGGTAGAAAAACCAGCCGTTGCTACTGTACCGAAGGCATGACACAGAGCATCAAACAGAGGCATACCACCTCCCCAAAGCAACAAGACTTGCAGCAGGTTCAAACCAAGATAGATAGACCAGAGCCAAATCATGGCGTCACGGTTACGGGGGAGAAATTTTTCTTTGGTGATTACCTGTCCGGGACTTGATTCTGCACGGAAAATTCTGACTCCCGCCATTCCGTGAGGCAAAAAGATCAAGGTCAAAGTCAGGAATCCCATGCCTCCCAAAAGATGTGTTTCACTGCGCCAGAATAACAGACCGTGCGGCACAGATTCTACGTCGTTCAGGATGGTGGCGCCAGTTGTGGTGTAACCTGACATCATTTCAAAAAATGCATCAGTGAATGAAGGAATTGAGCCGTGGATCATAAAAGGAAGCGCTGACACCGCAGAAATGATCACCCAGCCGAAAACCGCGATGAGGACTGCATCACGAAAACTTAATTCGTAATAGCTCGGGGAAAACCACCACAGAGGCAGCCCCAGACCAAAAGCCACTGCCACGGAAATTAACAGAGCATTTAAATCACCTTCCTGATAAATCAAGGAGACAAGAATAGGGAACAACATGGCGATGCTGGTGACTAACAGCAGTGTTCCTATGACGTACGCTATGGAGCGGGAATGCATTTACTTTTTTCTGTTCATAATGGTCTTAACTAGACAATTAGCTAGTCCTTTTTATCATCTTCTGGGGGAGGTGCTGATTCGACTTCAGGATTGTTTAATACATCCTTTATTACCTGCATAAGATGAACAGAATTACTATCTGAAATAGGGTAATCGAAGACAAGCAGTCCTTTTTTGTCTTCTCCATGCACTAAAGGGTAAACCATAATTTCTTTGGCAAGAATGTTTTTTATCCGATAAAAATCTAGGCTTTTTTGTGAACTGTCAAAATAAGTTTTAAAAATGTTCTCAAAGTGAGCAGTGTCTATCTTCCTCAGACTCCTCCTGACCTCTTCAACGCGTTGTGGCCTAATATGATAGACTAATTCATCCTGAATTGTGCCTGATCCATCAGTTGGATCTTTACGACTAGTGTTGCAGATAACCGCTACACCTTTCGCATAATTAGCAATGGTGTTCCTGAAAAGGGCGTCCATAACATTTTCCCAGTCTTTTCGCAGAACATCGTGAGGATATTCACCTATTATATTTTTTTTGAAAAACAATCCCATAACGTATACAACTAATAATAGTTTTAATATTTATCAGCAAATAAACAACCTTCAAAATCAATTAACCATTCATCTAATTTGTTTAGCTGACACCGTTCATGATAGAGTGGTATTGTAAAGTTACTTTGGCATTCATTCAACTCAAAAATATTTTCACCATGCAAGCAGCAAAAACTTCCTGGAAAAAACGTATTCAACACTGGCTGATCACGAGAATACTAGTGGTGCTGATTAGAGTTACCGGAAGTACAACACGAATTCGGCGCCTAAATCATGAAGTATTTAAATCAACTCAGGAGGAATATGGCAGTGTTATAGTTGCCACTTGGCACCAAAACATATATTTCAGCATCTGGCTTCTGCGTAAACAGGAACTAACTGCCTTAATCAGCAGCAGTGATGACGGTGAGGCAATTTATGATGTATTTGCCCACTATCGCTATCAGGCGGTACGGGGATCAACCACCAGAGGTGGAATTCAAGCATTGAAGCAACTGATAAAATTACTCAAGAATAAAACTTCTGTTGCCATTACTCCGGACGGCCCGCTTGGTCCTCCTGAGAAGATTCAGTCCGGTGTGATTCTGCTTGCAAAATATGCCGGTGTTCCCATTATTCCATGGCACTATGAAGCCAGTAACAAGTGGAATCTTAATAGTTGGGACAGACACAAAATTCCCAAGCCTTTTTCAAAAATCATCGAAGCATTCGGTGAGCCTTTTCACGTGCCAAATAATCTACTGACTGAAGATGTACCGGTTTTTTGTGAAAAACTGGAAGCAATTTTGAAAGAACTTGCTCAGAAAACAAATGAAGAAATTTCAAACAAGAATAAATCGCCAAAAAACTGATATCTGCTGCAAACAGAAGAAAACTTAAAATTGCTTTTCGAAAGCAGCAAAAAAACGATCAACATCTTCCTGAGCTAACTTGTTTATGCCAGCGGCAGCGCCCCTTCCGCCGCCGGAGAATTTAAGACATAATTTATCTGCACCATACGGCCTGGTAATCGGGGCACGGACACTTACCAGAAACGTACCGTCTGTACGTTCAACCAACAAAGCATGCGCCAATTCAGGTGATTCCCGTGCGAGTTGATTAATGAAAACTCCGGAAAAGCGTCTGCTCCAAGGTGCATTCGGAAATTGGAAAATCCTGCCTGCAGAGCTTTGCCTCAAATCTTTTTTTTCCTGTGCTTTACGCATATCACTCCGGAAGCCTTCCCGCAATTGTTTCAACTCTCCAGAAGACTGAATAAATTCAAAAGGATCGGTAAAAGGATGCAGATTCAGATATAAAGTTTCCGGTGAAAAATGTAAATCAGCTAGCGTTTCACCATATGCATTGTAATTGATTAACTCCCCCAATTCTCGCAATTCTGCAGTTTTTTTCGGATCCAGTTCCAGACTCTCCGCCAGTTGAAAAGCGGAAGCGTGAAGGTTATCACCAAAAGCAGCAGCTAAGGCCCAGAGACGATATTTACCTGCTAAAAAACGGTCCACCAAAATACTGGTGCAAACTCCGGGGTTGGTGTCTATGTGTGAATGAAATAGTGGGGATTCCACTAATTCACCTGCAAAGTGGTGGTCAAAATAGTGAATGGTGTTGCCTTGATTCAGTAACTGCAGGAGAGGCTCACGGTTGGCATGAGATGAAATATCGAGCACTGTAATCACGCTGTTACTTGCTGATAGTACTTGCTGCAACAATAGGTTGTCTCGCTTTACTCCGGTGACAAGACGGCTTTTTTGAGGATTGTACAGGCGCAGTTGATGGAGAGCCAATATACCATCTGCATCCCCGTTGAAGATGTCAATGTAAGGCATGGCGGCCTGACCGGTTCATCAATTGATGAAAATGATTTGCGCGGTTACGAAGGCAAAAAAAAGGAGGACTCCTATTACTGCTATAGATCCTGGAGTGATAAATCTATCTTCCGAATTTCCACCAAGAGAATTTAGGCGGTTGGAACTTGACGGACGTATAGTTTTTGCTGACACTTTCTTGGCTTTAATTTTGGGCGGCATCAATCTAATGCTTAATTGTTGTTTTTTCTACAGGTGGTTCTATATTTTAAGTTTGCAAAAAAAGAACCAACTTCACACATATACAGAATAAAAAATTTAGCCGCAAAAAACCTTAAATCTGTGTTTTCTGATTGCGCAAATGATGATCAACTAAAACCAAATTAATCATCGCCTCAACCATTGGCACCGCACGTGGCAAAACGCAAGGATCGTGACGGCCTTTGGCTTTCAGTTTCACTTCCCGACCGTCTCTGTTTACCGTGTACTGCTCAAAGTTTATCGTGGCGGTTGGTTTGAAAGCAATTCTCAAATCAATATCCTCTCCGTTGGATATTCCACCCTGAATTCCTCCGGAACGATTTGTACTTGTCCTGATATTCCCTTCACGAATGACAAACGCATCGTTATGTTCTGAACCTTTGAGTGTCACAGAATCGAAACCAAGACCAAATTCCACCCCTCTTGTAGCAGGCAGAGACATCAAGGCTTTTGCTAAATCCGCGGTCAGTTTATCAAATACCGGTTCTCCTAATCCGACCGGGACATTGCGGACAACCGCTCGAATGATTCCACCAGCACTGTCTCCGGATTTCCGGACTTCATGAATACGTTCGATCATCGCAAAGGATGCTTCCGGATCCGGACAACGTACAATGCTCGCATCGATCTGATTTTCGCTGACAGTATGTTTATCTACAGAAGATTTTATTTCATGGATTTGCTCCACCCAAGCAATCGTCTGAATTTTGTCCCAGTGGTGCAGCAGTTTTTTTGCAACTGCTCCAGCAGCTACTCTTCCTACAGTTTCACGCGCACTCGAGCGTCCACCTCCCATCCAGTCTCTAAAACCATATTTCTGTTCAAAAGTATAATCCGCGTGGCTGGGTCTGTACAAATCCTTGAGGTGATCATAAGCATGCGATTTTGCGTCTTGATTAGAGACCATCACAGAAATTGCCGTGCCTGTGGTACGTCCCTCAAAAACTCCGGAAAGAATCCTAGCGGTATCGCTTTCCTTACGCTGTGTCGTTATTTTGCTTTGCCCCGGACGCCTCCTGTCAAGCTCATATTGCAGATCCTCTTCACTCAGCGGAAGTCCAGAAGGGCAGCCGTCAATTACTACCCCAACTCCTCCACCATGGGATTCGCCCCAGGTAGTGATTCGAAATAATTGTCCAAAACTGTCGCCCATTTTTAGCTTATTTTGATTAGCTTACTTAATTTTGCTCGTATTAAAGTCCTGTCAGCATAACCATTTAACGTTCAAGGTGCAAGAAACTTGGTTGCCTAATCTTGCAATTTAGAGCTATGAACACTAGACTGATGCTGAATTATTTTACGTTTTAATTAATCAGGAAACGGTAGATTTAAAAACAGTCCCGCAAAATGACACAACTTCACAAATCAGGTCCAAAATGGGTCATGTACAGTTCCATGGGTTTAGAGCTAGGCTTGTCTGTTGTAGTGGGTTTTCTGATAGGTAGCTGGCTCGATGAGTGGTTAGCAACAGAACCCTGGTTTTTACTGGTCTTTGGAATTGCAGGAATCGTGGCAGGATACAGGAGCATTTTTCGTCTGGTAAAACGTGTTCAAGCTGATTCTGAATCTGAGTTGGACAACTAAACCATCTCTACAACCTGAAAAAAGTATGCAGCCTGTGGACGAAGAAAAATCAAATCTTGACTCAAAGTCAGTGGAATCAACAGATATCCTTGGAAAAATAGAGCCCTTAAATCAAGCTGGTGCTGCTATTTCAACCGATTCTGAAGTTCCTGAAGACTTAGTTTCAACGGAAGTAGCCGGCCAAATCAAGCAGGCATATTTTTTTAGAAATCTGCTTTTCGCTGCCAGTATCATCTTAGTTGCAGGAACAGCAATATTTAGTCTTGACCTTTTGCCTTCTGTTCTGTTAGGATGCGGGGTTATAGGATTTAACTATTTATTAACTATGCAGTTTGTCCGGAAGCTGTTACAGGAGGGAAAATTACAAACACTTGATTTGCTGTTTTCTTTCACTAAATTCGGAATTACTATAATAATATTGTTTGTCGCAATGCAGTATTTTGATCTTTCACCGGGAGGTCTTTTGATCGGCCTTTCTAATATTGCGCTCGCTGTCATCATTTATTCTTTTTTCAGGGTAATGCGCCCTCAAAAATCTGTATAAGTCATTCAACAAAAACTATAGAATGAACAAGAGACTTGCACTAATCAGCATTTTTTTACTGACAGCCGCCCCAGTTTTTGCAGCAGAGGGATTCACCTGGGCTCACTTTTTATTTAGCGGATTAGAACAACCGCTGGTAGATCTCGGTATTGATCCGGTTCCATTTCTGGACTTGCTGATAGTAGCTTTTTTTCTGATTGTGTTCGCATATTTTGCAGGTAGACCTTTTAGACAAACTGATTTACTGGAACCTTCAGGCAAGGCCAATTTTTCCAATTTTGCAGAAGTTATAGTGAGTGCAATTCTGAATTTTTTAAGCGGAACCATCCGCCATGGAGTTGGAGCACGGCCCATTCTACCATTACTTGGCACATATGGATTATTTATTTTGTTGCTGAATCTTATCGGTCTGGTGCCTGGATTTAATCCACCTACAGATCAGTTTAACGTTACCATTGCCTTTGCCTTGATCATTTTTATAATGACTCATGTTATGGGTATTCGTCAACATGGAGCCGGTTACATAAAACAATTTCTTGGTCCCATGCCGTTACTTGCGCCGCTGATGCTGCCGATTGAAATCGTCAGCCATTGTGTGCGCCCGCTTTCCCTTTCGATCAGGCTGTTTGGGAATATGACAGGAGATCATAAAGTAGTTTTGATTTTCACGTCAATTTTGGCCGTCGGCCTACCCATTCCGTTTATGGGATTGGGAATTTTGGTGTCAGTTTTACAAGCGTTTGTCTTTGTCTTACTGTCTGCCATTTATTTTGAACTCGCAATGAGTGAAGCTCACTGATTGCGCTGATTTAATTAACATCAAAAAGGATGTCATGAAGAAATTATTATTGTTGGCGTTGCTTATGTCAGCGAGTTTCCCTCTGTATGCTGCAGAAATGGGAGAAATGGCTACATTCGGAATTGCTCTGGGTGCTGGTTTGGCAATTGGAATTGCTGCACTTGGCGGAGGTATTGGCCAAGGTTTGGCGATGCGCGGAGCTTTGGAAGGTATTGCTCGTAACCCAAATGCTACAGACAAAATTTTCACACCGATGATTATCGGACTGGCGCTGATTGAGTCGCTGGTAATTTACGCACTCGTGATTGCGTTTATGTTGCAGGGTAAAATCTAAAACTCGCGTTTTATGCGGCTCACTTTTTTGAGCCGCAACCTCCTTCCGTCTTTTCTCATCACATTTTCAGTTTTCCAATATCAGCACACCGTCCGCTTTCAGAAATTCAGTTCCTGAAGTATTGTCTGCATTTCTCAAGAGCAGTTGAAAATCCGTACCTCCTGAATCATTCGGCGCATGCAGACTGATCAGCAGATCGCTTCCGGAAGTTTTAACATTTGCTGACCAGTTTTCAAAACCTTCTGCAAATACACTACTTTCAAGCACAGGCGGAATTTCCTGCAGTTGGTTTGGAGTGAACTTCTGTAAATAATTCTGCACCTGAACTACTGCGCCATTCAGTTCCTGAAAAAGAATCTGTGATTTCAGAAAAGCCTGGCTCTGAAAACGCTGCTGGATACTTTGCTGGAAAAAACTCAAGATAACACCTCCAATCAGTAGAGTCAGTATCAGTACTGTAATCAGTAAAAATCCTCGCATGTTAATTCAGATTATAATTTGTAACATCAGGGATCGGCGCATACCCTGAAACCAGAGGTTGAGGAATGGGTCGTCTGAGTGCTTGAATGTCTATTCGCTGATCGAATGTCAGCTTTTTTGCTACCATAATATCCGCCGCGTTGACTACGTTTTGTTCCGCTGCTTGGCGCTGCCGGGCCTTGCGGATTTACCACGCCATCCGTAACTTCACTGTAATAAACGTCACTGTAATTATCTGAAACCCACTCCCTGACATTTCCATGCAGATCAAACAAGCCCCATTGATTGGCGCTTTTAGTTCGCACTTCCTGTGGTTCGCCGGTGTTATCATACCAGGCAATGCTTGTTGTACAAGTGTCGTTTCCACAAGACCATTTGCTTGTTGTACCGGCACGTACTGCATATTCCCATTCTGCTTCTGTACAAAGTCGATAAGTTCCTGAACGTGTACCAGTCAGCCAATCTGCATACTCTACTGCTTCATTCCAGTTGACATAGTTCATCGGATGGTTTTCCTTTCCGGAAACTGCGTATGTTTTTTTTGCATTGCTCGTGCTGTAAGTGTAATTGCAGCTTCCGGAATCTACACATGCTTTGAATTCACTTGAGCTAACTTCATGATCAGAGATATAAAACGGCCCTGTTAGTTTTACGGTGTGAGTTGGAGTTTCATCAGACTCATTATCTCCATCCGCAATTGATTGATTATCTGCACCCATCTGAAACCTGCCTCCGCTGAGAAAAACCATCCCGTTGCTGTCAGCTGAAGTAATCACCACACCACCCAAAGTTTCAAAGCCTGTTGTGCTTGCCGAAGAAAGCGCATTTCCGGCAGTGTCCTGAATTCCGCTTGTCAAAGAAACGTGGTAATCCCGAAAATGCGATAGATTATCAGTGGGTGTGAAAGTGACCGTTGAACCATTTAAACTGAAACTGCCACTAATAGAATTACTCGTGTTATCCAATAATTTAAAAGTGCTTGAACTTAAAGTTTCCGCAGAAACTTCTTCACTAAAAACAACGATGATTGTAGTGTTTACGGAAATACTGCTGGAATTGTCTACCGGAGTAATTGAAATAATACTTGGCTTGGTGGTGTCTGACGCAGATTCATTGTCAGAACTGGTTGAGTTGTCAGATAAATCTCCGCTTGTAGAGGAAACTGTGGTGAACTTCCAACTGCTGTCCTGACCCAGACTGTTTCCGGAAGTGTCCTCGACTTCACTCCAAACTGCTGCAGTGTAAATAGTTCCTTCACTTAAAGAAAACGACGGAAGCAATACAACTATATTTTTCGAGAGAGAGACTGTTACAGAAACAGCACTTCCATTTGTGCTGAGGGAAAAATTCTTTTCATTCACACCACCTGTCTTAATTTCCCTGTTGAAATAAATCACGAACGAGGTATTCACTGAGACTTTGGTAGAGTTTTCTTCAGGTATAGTAGAAATTACCGTAAAATCATCGGCAGGTGCAACCGTGCTCACACCTCCGGCATATTCTTCAGACGAGTCCTTGCTGCAAGACCCTGAACTCAGGACGATGAGCAATAATACTGTCAACAATTTCCACGGCCATTTCGACATAGCTACATGCCCTGCGTTAGCAAATTTTGCGTAGCCTCCTTCAAGTCAAAAGCTCGCATAAACAATAACAATATGCAAGGTGTAATAATTCATTATCTAAGACAACGCTGTTGAAGTGCATTTTTTTAAGGACATAATAATAAAATCTTGCTAAGGTGGGATTTCAAGGCACATGCAATATTAAATTCCAATTTTGAGAGAGAAAAATGAGTGAGCAGAAGATTTTTGAAGTTCCTGTAGCAGCCAAAGCAAAAACGTGGATTGATAACGAGACGTATTTAAAAATGTACGATGAGTCTGTGAATGACCCAAAAGTTTTTTGGGACAAACAGGCAGAGCGGCTAGATTGGTTCAAGAAGTGGGACAACACACTTGACTGGGACTACAACAAGGGTCATATCCGTTGGTACGAAGGAGGGAAACTCAATGTTTCTTATAATTGTATCGATCGTCATTTAGAAAAAAGAGGTAATCAAAAGGCGTTGATTTGGGAGTCGGATGATCCAAACGTTGACCGAAGCTACACTTACAAAGAACTTCACACCGAGGTGTGCAAATTTGCCAATGTAATGAAGAACCGCGGGATCGTAAAAGGTGACCGTGTGATGATTTACATGCCGATGATTCCGGAACTGGCAATAGCCTGTCTTGCCTGCACCAGAATTGGTGCGGTACATTCTGTTGTGTTTGGCGGATTCAGTGCTGAAGCTCTTAAAAACCGGATTATTGATTGCGGCGGTAAAATGCTGATTACTGCAAATGCCGGCGTACGTGGAGGAAAGAGTATTCCACTCAAGAAAAATGCTGATCAGGCCATGCAGGGTACTGACACCGAGAGCTGTATCGTGGTAAAACACACGGCTGATGACTGTAACATGCAGTCAGGACGTGACTATTTCTATCATGAAGATATGGCAAACGCCTCTGCGGATTGTCCTCCTGAAGAAATGGATGCGGAAGACCCGCTTTTCATTCTTTACACTTCAGGTTCCACAGGCAAACCAAAAGGGGTTTTACACACCACCGCAGGCTATCTGGTTTACACTTCAATCACTCATCAATACGTATTTGATTATCATGACGGCGATATTTACTGGTGTACCGCAGACATCGGTTGGGTTACCGGACACAGCTATATTCTTTACGGACCACTGGCAAATGGCGCGACGACCCTGATGTTTGAAGGTGTTCCAAATTATCCGGATTTCGGCCGCTTTTGGGACATTTGCGACAAACACAAAGTCAACATTTTCTATACTGCTCCAACCGCAATTCGTGCAATTGCCAAAGAAGGCGATGCGTTAGTCAACAAACGTGATTTAAGTTCACTGCGTTTGCTCGGTACTGTTGGGGAACCGATAAATCCGGAAGCCTGGCTCTGGTATCACCGTGTTGTTGGACACGAGAATTGTCCGATAGTAGATACCTGGTGGCAGACAGAAACCGGCGGAATTATGATAACTCCACTCCCGGGAGCAACACGCACCAAACCCGGATCCGCAACCCGTCCGTTTTTTGGCGTTCAACCGCTCCTTGTGGATGCAGACGGCAATGAACTGGAAGGTGCAACTGAAGGAAATTTGTGTATTAAACATCCATGGCCCGGACAAATGCGTTCCGTTTATGGTGATCATGAACGTTTCATTCAAACTTATTTCAGTACCTACAAAGGGCTTTATTTTACCGGAGACGGCTGCCGACGCGACGAAGACGGTTATTACTGGATTACCGGTCGGGTTGATGATGTGCTGAATGTTTCCGGACACCGGATGGGAACCGCAGAGCTTGAATCTGCAGTAGTTCTCCATGAAAATGTTGCAGAGGCGGCAATTGTTGGATTTCCGCATGAAATAAAAGGCCAGGGAATTTACGCTTATGTAACTTTAAACTCCGGAGTTGAACCAACTGATGATTTGAAAAAAGAATTGGTGCAGCTGGTACGAAAAGAAATAGGCCCGATTGCCACTTTTGACGTAATCCAATGGGCACCCGGGTTGCCGAAAACACGCTCTGGGAAAATCATGCGCCGTATTTTACGGAAAATTGCGGAAAATGAAATCGACAGTATCGGCGATACTTCTACACTCGCTGATCCTTCTGTTGTTGAAGATTTGATTGCCAATTGTCCTGTTACTTAAATTTCGAGAACAGTTAATTATCCTTTAGCAGGAATTTCAAAACGTGTATTCTGAAACGAGAAAAAAATGAGTTATCTTGATATATATCAGCAATCTATAGAACAGCCGGAGCTTTTCTGGAGAGAACAGGCTGAGCAGATCAAGTGGTATGAATTTCCTGAAACAATTCTTTCTCAGGACGAGCATGGGTTTTACCGCTGGTTTTCCGGCG
>ERZ1048872.2303-NODE-2303-length-13881-cov-5.592796_pt1 | contig 13881 bp, 10 predicted proteins | sample MGYA00383100_ERZ1048872 | MGnify/ENA primary metagenome ERZ1048872 (study PRJEB29581, sample SAMEA5548370) | metagenome | biome: marine; feature: coastal; material: water | depth 50 m | study: Short-term variability in the microbial, nano- and picoplankton... | reverse complement strand
GTCTCCCCATTCTTTACACGCCAGTGCAGCAAGTTGGTTTTCGAGCATGTTCTTTACCGGATAGCCTGATCCGTAAGCCTGAGCTACAGCGCTGCTCTGCTTAGTCTTGTGAGCTAGAAGGTAGTCGCGTTCAGCAATTGGCACTCTCGCAGCATCAAGCCTATCCTACCACGTATGGCGGGCACTATGCGCTGTCACACCATCCCGCGTAATCCCTGCCCTCTTTCGTACTTTGTTAGCCTCAGCAGACGCCCTGTCACGACCAGATAGAATATTCGCAAACTCGGGAAAAATAGGATCGCTTGGGTTTTCAGAGATTGGATAGCTTCTGAGGAACTCCAAAAGTGGCCCAACCAATGGAATGTTCGCTTGTATTCCGTCCTTATCCAATCGCCGAATACCATTGTGCCTGAGGTACATCGTTGGGATGTTCTCTGTTAGATTTACATCTCGCACCTCAAGCCCGAAGGCATCACTCACTCTACAACCCGTGTACAAAAGAAACAGTATGAGGAGCTTTACGTGATCCTCAGCTTGATCGGCTGCGGCCTCATACTTTCGGAACTCGTCGGGATTCAAAGGCCATTTCTTCTTAGCCAACTGCTCTTCCCGCTTCTTGTTTCGTAGCTTGTGGAAAGGGTTCCGCATCAGGTGGCTGCCAATGTACAATCCTTGGCCTTTTTCAATGATGTGTGAGAATACCGCGCTTGGGTATCTCAGGTTTGTGTCCGCTGTACCTGAGTTGGGGTGCTGTTTGCGTAAATGATCTCTAAACCCAATCGCCTCCTCAACTGTGATGCTTGATACTAACCTTTTAAAACCCTCTGATGGGCGACCACCCTCAATAAAACTGGCTAACTGTGTTAAAACTCGCTTGGTGTTTGTCTTGGCTGACTGAACCGTTCTGGCATTTCCACCGTAATTCCTTTCCTCATAATCCGCGATGTATGAAACCAGCGCATCATTGAGATTCGGACTGTTCGTGGTGATGATATTACCTGAAGCGATATTGTATGCAGCGCCAGATACTGTTGACACATCAGGCTTCTTATAAGGCACCTGATAACCGGGATTACCCCACAATCCACTGTCATAATCTCTTTGCTGTTGTTCTTCATCAACCAAGTTACCTGTTGAGACATCAAAATACAGATCGCGCAGTTGCAAATACTCTTGCTCTTTGGCTTTGAACTCTTCGTATTCCGCCTTGGTATGGCCAGCTTTAAGTACAGGAGCCTGTTCAGGGTGGACGCCCCAGCCTCTGAGACGTTTGTCTGCGATCGAGGTAACTTCTGCCACTGACAAGGTTTCACCCCGCTCCAGCGATTTAGCCAGAAGTCTAGCAGTCGCATTAAAATCGGACAGCACCTGCGCACCCCTTGCAAGAGCCACCGCCTCATCCTTCGTTTCCAGCTTAACCTTCACCTCACGCTTACCCCAAGCCGCCCTTAATTTTTCTGGCACCTGCTTGCGGAACGAGTAATGCCCTGTGGCAGATCGTTTGATTCCATTTTTCTGTTTGTTTTGGGGCATGCGTTGTACCAACCTGGTACCAAAGATTAGTACCAAATAGGCAGATTAGCTCATAAATATCAACGTTATATGAGAATATTTAGGATAAATGGTGCCCCCACACGGACTCGAACCGCGGACCTATTGATTACAAATCAATTGCTCTACCAGCTGAGCTATAGGGGCAATGCGGCGGATTTAGCTTGCTCTATCAGAACCTGCAAGGGTTTTTTGTCGATTAAAGACAAAAAAATAAATTCTCTTACCTCGCTAGAAGTTTTCGCGACAAAATCAATACGGCAATGAAGCCAACGCTGATAATAACCAAGGCGGCAGGAGCGGCGTTCCCCAGGTTTTCTAACGATGCTTGATCATAAACACGCGTGGCTAGTGTGTTGAAATTAAAAGGTCTTAAAAGTAACGTTGCTGGCAATTCTTTTACGCAATCAACGAAGATTAACAAAAATGCAGTTCCCAGAGAATTTCGTATGAGTGGAAGATACACCAACCCAAGTGTAGCGGTCGTTGATTTACCGAGGGCTCTTGCTGCTTGGGGTAGGGAAGGGGACACGCGACCAAAAGCCGAGTCTGCAGCACCCGTTCCGAGTGCGAAAAATCTTGTGACATAAGCTAAAACTAAGGCGCATGCGCTGCCAGTTACTAAAAGACCTACATCAGGGCCGCCAAGGGCAACGATTGTGTCGGCTATCCAATGGTCAAACCCTGCGAGGGGAATAAGTAACCCCACACCCAGCACAGCACCAGGTGCTGCGTACCCGATAGATGCCAAAGGAAGGACGAGCCTTGGCAATTGCCGACCGGACAAACGTGCGCCATAAACTAAGGCAAGCGCGGCAAGCACGGTAATTATTGCGGCTATGAACGCCACGGTAAGTGTGTTTAGCAAGGCGCGCATTAATCCACCATCTGACCAACCATTCAGATTTTCGACAGCGTGGGTGGCGATAATGGAAAATGGTATTAGAAATCCGATTGCAAATGGTAATGCGCATGTCAGGAATGCCGCGAAACTACGCCATCCAGTCAGATCGGTTTTCGGCACGGGCCGTAACGATTTTCCAAGTGAATAAACACGTGATTTTTGTCTAGCGGCGCGTTCAACAGTTATTAGAATAAACACTAAGCCTAGAACAATCAGTGATAATTGGGCAGCACCGCCTGCGTTGTAGCTTTCTAACCAGACCGAAAATATGCCCGTGGTTAAGGTTTGGACGGCGAAATAATCGACGACACCAAAATCACTTGCTGCCTCCATCATTGCAATGGCTGTGCCAGCCGCAATTGCAGGGCGGCAAAGGGGCAGGGCTACACGGATGAACCGTGAAAACGGGCCGGCACCAAGTGCTCGGGCAACATCGTAGCTGTCTGATGATTGCTCGCTAAGGGCGCTGCGCACCAACAGGTAAACATAGGGATATAGGGCCATTCCCAAAACCATTGCGGCCATGCCCATGGAACGAATCTCAATGAAGGCGTAATCCTTTGAAGAACTCCAACCAAAAAAACCACGCAATGTGGTTTGCACTGGTCCGGCGTATTCAAGGAAGTCTACTAGCGCATATGCACCTACATAGGCGGGTATCGCGAGAGGCAACAGAAGGCTCCAACCAAAGAAACCAGACATGAAAAACTTGTATCGTGTTGTCATCCAAGCGGTCGTTGTTCCTATGACTGCTGCAATGACGCCAACGGATGCCATCAAGATCATGGTGTTGAAAAAATATCTTGGCAATGTCGTATTCAACAGGTGTGGCCAAATATTTTCTTGGGGAAAAAATGCCAACCAAAGAATTGCTGCAATCGGGATGAAAACCAATGCTGCGATGAATAATGAGATGAGCGTCCAGCCATCTAGGCGCACGAATTTTCCACCGCGCATTGCGAATTTCTGACTGTTTGAATCGGACATAGAAAAGGTAGCTAACGAAATCCGGTTTAACTGTCCAGAAAAGACGATATACTATACAGAAATAGGGACACAAAAATCGGGCACCAAAACCTTATGAAAATTGTTTATCATCTAGGCACGCATAATACAGACGAAGGTCGCATTCTTCGCTGTTTGTTGGCGAACAAGGGCGTTCTTTCCAAACAAGATATTGAGGCCCCCGGGCCAAGCAGTTACCGCGTTCAATTGCGCGAAGCTGTAAATTCGTTGAGAGGCAAGGCCGCACCGTTTGATTTGCAAGAAACGATTTTGGAAAAATCACTGTCTAACGATCATGCCAAGCGGGTCATATTTGAAAGCGAGAATTTCATCTGCATTCCTGGTCGAGTGTTCATGGAAGGTGAACTTTATGGAAATGTGGGTGCCAAAACACGGGCATTGAGAATGTTGTTTCCTGATCAACCCGTAGAATTCACGCTGGCGACGCGGGATTTGGCAACTTTGGTTCCAACGCTAGCCAAACGGACCAAAGCCACAAGTGCTGATGAGCTGTTGGACGGAGCGAACATCCGTGAACAACGCTGGAGCCGTGTCGTACGAGACATTAAGTCACATAACCCTGATTGTGAGGTAACGGTTTGGTGCAATGAAGATACCCCGCTTTTGTGGCCAGAGGTTTTGCAGGCTGTTGGTGGATATGAGGCCGACACTGAAATAATGGGCGAAAATGATTTCATTGCGACATTGATGACGGCAGAAGGTATGGTGCGTCTTGAGGCATATTTAAAAACACATGCGCCGAAAAACCCACAACAACGTCGTCGTATTGTTGCGGCTTTTTTGGATAAATTCGGTCTTGAGGATGAATTGGTCGAAGAAGTCGATTTGCCGGGTTGGACAGACGATTTGGTTGATGCATTGACAGAAAGTTATGAACAAGATTTTTATGCCATGGCACAGATCCCAGGTGTTAAAGTTTTGGCACCTTAAAGGTTTCGACTAAGGAAATTTCTTACTCACGATCCGATGCCGACTGCGCGGAATTGTTTGGCGTAAATATGCGCCCCTTTTTCCCTGTAATTAGTGAGGCAGCGTCAGTGGCGACTGTCTGCATATTTGCCCTAGGTGACGCAATCAAAAAACGCGCACGCCACTGTGGTTTAAACTGCTCTTTGAAATCTCGCAGGGCTTTAAAACTTTGAAAATGAATCCCGAGGCGAAACACGGCTGCACCCATTTTTGCTGTCCATCGGCTGCCGCGTTGGGACTCTAGCTGTGCAAGGGGCGCCATGCCTAAGTTCAATTCATCATACCCTTGTTTTTTCAAATGCAATGCAAGGCGGGCAATAAGATATGTCAAAACATGATCTGGTTGATCTGTGGCGCAGCGAACCAAATCAACGGCTGCTTTTGTTTGCCCATCTGTCGTTAGCACATTGGCGAAAGCGATAATTTCGTTGTTGCGCTTAACGAGAGCCATTGGAAAATGCGCCAAATAATCGGGATCAAAACGCCCAATCGAAAACTGTTTTTCCTGTGTATCTTTTTCTTTTAACCATTCGTCAGATATCCGGTGACAGGCTTCAAGTGCCGCAGGTGCCAATGCGCCCTCACAAAACTCAAACGACAATCCTTGGTTTTCTGCCTGACCAAGCTCTGGGTTTAGGCCAACAAAATTGGGATTTGATAGATTGAATTCTTGCAGAGGCACCACCGCCTCTTCGCCCATCCTGTGCAAAGCAAAACCCATTTCGATATAAAGTGGCAAATGGTTGGCGCGGGTTTCATAAAAAACTGCCCGTGCGTTTTTCGCAGTGGCGGCATCACTAAATGACCATGCCAATTGGGCGGCATCAGTCGGATCACCCACTGGATCGCCAAGCGCAACCCAGCTTTGGCCTTGAACGCTAAACATCAAAAATGCGCGACCTGAATCGGAAAACAATATTGACTTGTCTCCCGAAAGGGCAAAATTTGCCTCTGGATTATCTTGCATGCGAATTAGGGATCGCGCCCTTTCCAAATCAGCTATTGTCGCTAAAGAGGTTGTGACTTGCGGTGCGCGCAACACATAAATCAATGCAAAAAGAGCAACAACTAATGAGCCGATCACACTGGCACGAATGGCCCTTGGCGCACTTTGATCAACGGCCAGTTGCCAAAAGGTGTCGTCGGTAAAATCAACGGCCTTGTGCATGAAAAAGTAGACGCCGGCACAGGCGATTATGACGGAGCTAATAAGCAAAACCCACGATAAGGAAAACGCGTTTCGAGTCAGGCGGGTGCTGCGGTAAAATTCGCGGCGCATGGGGATCATGATCAATGCCGCCATGCCCAGAACGAATGCACGGTCCAAATCAAGGTTACTTAACAGCGCTGCAATTGATCCCCCCAAAAGGGCGGCAAGCGCCAACCAGTAGGCACCTTTAAGTCGACGCAAAAGACCATGTGCAATGACAATCAATCCCGCACCTAGCGCGCTGGATATCAAGGCGCCACTTTCCGCCAGTGCAACAGGTAACCACATCTCCACCTCATGCACGAAACCAGACGTTGGTGGGATCAAAGCGGCCAACAACATGTAAACGCCTGATGCAAAAATCATCGCAGCAATCGCCAAGGGTACAATTGCTGTCACTGCACCAAAGACCGGCGCAAGCACACGCAAATGCGGGCTCTGAAAAATGCGTCCGGCCATTCGGATTTCCGAAAGGGATAGAATTGTGAGTGCCAAACCGAATGGAACGATGAAGTAAATCAATCGAAACATCAGTAGTCCGGCAGCGGCCAAATCAAGTGGCACTTCGGGGGGGAGTGCTGCGATAATAACGGCCTCAAATACACCTACGCCACCGGGCACATGGCTGATCACACCTGCGAGGATAGCGGCTGAAAAAATCGCCAAAAATGGGATGAAGCCTAACTCGCTAGGTGGCAAAAGCATAAACAATACCGAAGCCGCCATCAAAATGTCGATTGAGGTAAATCCCAGTTGGCCCAACATCAAACCCAACGAGGGTGGCGTGAACCGCCGCCCGCGAATAACAACGCCCTGTTTGCGCCTTGATAGCCAAACAAGGGATAGGGACGCGATTGTTACGGATGCCACGCCAACAAGGCGCAATGTTTCTACATCCAACGCTATGACGGTAACAAATGCCTCTGGGTGTATGGCAAGGGCACCGAAACCTATCATTGTAGAACCCACACCAAAGGCGACTGATCCAAATACAGCAATGGCGGCGATGTCATAACCAGTAAGGCCCAGTGCTGCGTAAATACGGTATCGAACCGCGCCACCAGTAACCGGGCCTGCGCCAATAGTGTTTCCTAATGCGTAGGCCAAAAAACCACCGGTAAAGACAACCGGCAAGGGCAGGGATTTACCGATAAAGCGCAAGGCGGACCAATCGTATCCAACCAAAGCCGAATACCCAATCGCCGTAGCGCCGAGGGCCAGCCCGATCAAATACCAAGGTGTTTGTCTAACTTGTGCAATGACGTCCCTGAAATTGACGGATTCCAGCAAGTGGTTCAACGCCCATGCACCCGCTGAAAACAAGGCAAGTGTAACCAAGATTGGAAGAATGGGTTTGATCCATTCCCATGCAAATCGGATGGCCGCGCTGTTCATTTTTATTGACCCAATGGGTTAACTCTTTGAAATTCTATATCGTCGTATCCTGTCAGGATACAAGGCTGGGTTGAAATAAGGTGCTCAACGGTAATTGCACTAATCGGCAAGTTCCATATTCAATTGGAATTCCGCCCATCCGAAATCTTTGCCATTAATTCGTAAACAAATCCCTTGTGTACCTTGGTAATACCGCCGGGTCGTGATGGGGCGTATTGGGTGGCGTTTGTTGATTTTTATGGTTTCGCCTACCTCAATTTCTACAGTTTTCCATTTGAATACTTTAGGCGCAAGTTTGCCATTGGCCTTTTGAAAATGGACGACGTAGTCGATGACCAATGTTTGGCTCGCTTCAGATGTCGATGTTATTTCTGTGCCGAAGTTCAATTCCTTGCCGAATATCACCGTTTCGGTTGCAACTGAAACGACAACTTCAGATATTTGTGCGGGTTTAATACCAAAGGCTGCTAATGCATCCTGGTGCCCTTGTTTGATCAAGGTGCGACAGGCGTGACGCAGCAACCGCTTTCGATCCTTACTAGCGCCTTTCATCCATTCATTGGCAATTTTAGCAATCAAATCTGGGTGGTCTTTGGTAATGTCATTCAAATGATTAGCCACAGATCGACGAACATATTCCGAGGGATCATCGCGCAATTTTGTAAGGATTGGGATCATTGGACTGGGATCCACAATCAATTCTGGCAATTGTTGCCCCCAAGGTAGGCGCGGGCGTGTGCCTTCGCTTACCAACCGACGAACGTGATCATTTTCATCCTCTACCCAGTCGCCAATGATCGTCAGCGCACGTTTCTGATCGGCAATCATAAAGGGTCGAATATCAAATTCAGAAGTGCCGCGTTTGGTCATTTCACCCAACAAACGTAACGAGTTGTCGAAATCAGCAAGACCGTGTTGCCCAACAACAATGGTCATCGGGTAAATTCCCCACCCGCGCATACCGGTAATATCGCTTTCCCCAAATCCCTTAACATCAGGATGCAGCATTGCTACTAGAACATCACGCCGTTCATTCGACACACTGGGCAGAGCCAAATGCAAATGATCGGCCACCAACTGGGCACGCTGTTTTAATTCCAAGTTTTCAAGTTCGGCCAAAATAGGCAACTCAAACGATTGACGGTCAAAATCAGGTAAGTGGTTGCCCAGATGATGCGCCATGTGATCGACCAACGCGGGCGATATCCAGTTTTTAAAAGGTTCCATTCGTCACTTTATCGCGTAAGAATTTTCCAGTTCAATCAGTTTTTGCTTTCGCCATAAACCGCCGCCATATCCGGTCAATGTTCCGTCGGCACCGATTACACGATGACACGGGATGACGATTGCAATTTGATTAGCGCCATTTGCGCGAGCTACCGCTCGGCTGGCTGTTGGATGGTTTATGTTTTGTGCCAACTGCCCATAAGAAATCGTAGCACCCGCGGGAATATCGCACAAAGCCGTCCAAACGCTGCGTGTAAATTCACTGCCATGCATGGTTAGTCGCGTTTTAAATTCTGCCGATTTGCCTGCGAAAAAATCTGACAATTCGGATGCCATTTGATCCGTTGGCTCAAAACGCCCAATGCCAATACTGCCCTTGGCGTATTTCATCAGCTTTCCCAATTCTCTGGGCAATCCCTTGCGATCGGCAAATTCTAACAAATGTACGCTGCGCTTATCGGCGACAATGATCATTGCCCCAAAAGGTGTATCCAGCCAATCGGCCCTTAGTAATGCGTCTTCGCCTAAGAATGCCGAAGGAGGCACCCCCATAAGTTTGGCAAATGCGGATCGAAATGCACTATCTGACGAAAACCCTGCCGTAAGTTGCGCATCAATCACGCGCCCCCCATCGGCCAATACCTCAAACCCGTCCCTGATCCGTGAGAGCCGCGCCATTTCCAAAAACGTTATGCCAAACTGACGTTTGAACGCACGGCGCACGGTTGATGGGTCATACCCCATTGCGGCCACATCGCCTTCGCCCCAGCGGCGTGAAGTGTCGGCATTTAAGGCACCAACAAGCGATGTGATGATTGGATCGGATTCAGTTCGTGATGACAGCGGATGGCATCTTTTACAGGGTCGAAAACCAGCAGAGATGCATTCAGCCACAGTTTCATAAAATCCGCAATTTTCTGGTTTTGGGTTGCGCGCTGGGCAATTTAGGCGACAAAAAATGCCGGTTGAACTAACGCAAACATAAGCACGACCTTCGTATTCATCGGATCGTGCCACAAGGGCGGCGTATAACGTTTTGGGATCAGGTAAAGTGAACAACATAATAAAAGCCTAACCCAGTATTGGCTGACTGTCCGTCGATTTTCGGGCGTCTAAGTAAAAAACTTTAAAATAAGTAAAAATTACGAGTAACGTGGATTGATCCAAATCGCTTTTTACATCAGTCTGGCGCAAAATTAATCGGAGGATAAAACATGAGAACGCGCGCTGCCGTTGCCCTTGAAGCTGGCAAACCACTTGTCGTGATGGACGTAAACCTAGAAGGCCCCAAAGCCGGCGAGGTTTTGGTTGAAATGAAGGCCACTGGCATTTGCCACACGGACGAATTTACATTGTCTGGTGCCGATCCCGAAGGCATGTTCCCTGCGATCTTGGGCCATGAAGGCGCGGGCGTTGTAATGGAAGTTGGGGAAGGTGTGACGTCGCTAAAAGTCGGCGATCACGTTATCCCCCTTTATACACCAGAGTGTCGCGAATGTGATTACTGTCTGAACCCAAAAACCAATCTGTGCCAAGCAATCCGCAGCACCCAAGGTGCAGGCGTTATGCCCGATGGGACCAGCCGTTTCTCTATGCTCGATGGCACTCCGATTTTGCACTACATGGGGTGTTCCACTTTCGCACAACACACCGTATTGCCGGAAATCGCCTTGGCGAAAGTGCGCCCTGACGCGCCGTTTGATAAGATCTGTTATATCGGCTGTGGCGTAACGACGGGCATTGGTGCCGTGATCAACACAGCCAAAGTAGAAATTGGTTCACGTTGTGTGGTCTTTGGTTTGGGTGGCATTGGTCTGAACGTGATCCAAGGATTGCGTCTGGCAGGTTGTGATCAAATCGTTGGCGTAGATATTAATCCTGCGCGTTATGATATGGCGACACAATTTGGCATGACCGATTTTGTGAACCCAACGGAAATCGAGGGCGATCTTGTTGCGCATCTGGTCGAACTTACCGGCGGCGGTGGCGACTATACGTTTGACGCAACAGGTAACGTAGCGGTCATGCGCACAGCTCTTGAATGTGCGCACAAAGGCTGGGGCGAAAGTATCATCATCGGTGTGGCACCAGCAGGTGCTGAAATTTCAACACGTCCTTTCCAACTGGTCACCGGTCGCAGCTGGCGCGGCACCGCCTTTGGCGGGGCATCTGGTCGTACAGATGTGCCAAAGATTGTTGATTGGTATATGGATGGCAAAATCGAAATCGATCCAATGATTACGCACACGCTTAGCTTGGAAAACATCAACGAGGGTTTTGAACTGATGCACGCAGGGAAATCAATCCGTTCGGTTGTTGTCTACTAAGATACAGAACTTGTAAGAAAAATCGGCCCTTTGATTTTGCGATCAGAGGGCCTTTTTTGCGCCATATCGAGCAAGAAATGTTTCAACAGCCTCTTTGATTACACGTTGACGCTCGTCTTCGGAATAGGTGTCAACGACACCAAAAACCAGACGCAGAAAAATGTCGGCTTTACACATTTCTCCAAACTGGTCGGCCGCCATTGCTAAGTCTTCTACGATCAACTCGCCGCGCTCTATCGCGCTTTGCATGTAAGCGATTAGAATCTGACGCGCGGCCTCTGGGCCGGTTTCGAAAAAGGCCTGACCGATTTCGGGGAACTTTTGGCTTTCGGCGACACACAACCGAAAAATCCCCAACCCAAGATCGGACAGCAAAAATGCTGTTAAACGGTCAGCCGCGATGGTTAACACTTGCCTTGGTGGGGCCGTGAAATCAATTTCATGGGCTGCGTTTTCAGCCTGCGCACGGCATTCTTCCATTGCAATTTCAACGAACAGATATCGTTTGTCGCGAAAATAACTGTAAAGCGTGGCTTTTGAAACTTTGGCAGCGACGGCAATATCATCAACCGAAGCACCATCAAACCCGTCACGAAAAAACACCTCGCGCGCGCCAAGCAATACTTGATCGTATTTGCGACCTTTTTTGGTGGCCATGCTGATTTGGTGAATGGGGGTTTGCATAAGTAACAGGTAAACTATTTGGTTCAGATTCCGCAAGAATTTCCTGCGGTCTTGCGCAGAAACCTATTATTGGTTAGCCCGAAAGAATGATCGATATCTTTCTTCAAACACTTCCGTTCTTTGCACTGATTGCTGTCGGCTTTGGTGCGGCGAAAGTAGGTTTTTTCAGCGCCGAGGCGACGGCGTATCTGACAAAGTTTGTTTTCTATTTCGCGCTTACTGCAATGATTTTGAAGTTTTCAGCAAACTTATCATTGGGTGAGGTGTTAGATTTCAACTTTATCTTGGCCTATTTGGCTGCTTCTATCGTTGTTTATATATTCGCAACATGTGTTGCCATGGTGCGCGGCGTTGGTTGGGCCGAGGCGGCGGTCGAGGCTCAGTGTTCGGTAATCGGCAATGTTGGTTTCTTGGGCATTCCCATGTTGGCCCTGTTGTTGGGCGAGGCGGCAATTGGGCCCGTGATCATGCTGGTTTCCGTCGACTTGATGGTTTTTTCGAGCCTGATTGTGATTGTCATAACCTTTTCACGGCAAGGCCATTTATCGATGGCAATTTTCAAATCTGTGGGCATCGGGATATTGAAAAATCCGATGGTTGTGTCAATTGCCGCCGGCTTTGCCTATGCCGCGACAGGCTGGCCGATACCGGTTCCTGTTAACAGTTTTCTTACCTTGCTGGGTGCTGCCGCGACCCCTTGTGCTTTGTTCGCCATTGGCGCGTCTTTGGCTGAAAAATCCGCTGAACGGATCAGCGTCGCAGGATGGCTTACATTTTGTAAACTGGTTTTGCATCCTGCCGCTGTCGCTGTTTCCGCGTTATGGATTTTCGATGTCGAAGTGTTCTCTGCCCATGTTATGATTGCTTGTGCGGCCCTGCCTGTTGCGGGGAACGTATATATATTGGCGCAACACTATGGCGTTGCACCCCAGCGTGTGTCAGCATCCATTTTAATTTCCACGTTGATCAGCGTGGTCACACTATCAATGGTAATTGCCTGGGTGACAGGCGTTTAAATAAAAACAGGCTTTTGCTTGAAATGAGGAATACAATGAAGACCATTTCGGAAAACAAGTGTTTTGGCGGTGTACAGGGCGTTTATTCCCACACATCGAAAGCCACAAATTGTGAAATGACCTTTGCGGTCTTTATGCCAGATGATGCGATCAGCGGACCTGTTCCCGTTCTTTGGTTCCTTTCTGGTCTGACATGTACGCATGAAAACGCCATGGTCAAAGCGGGCGCACAATCTTGGGCGTCTGAACATGGCATTGCGTTGATCTTTTCTGATACCTCGCCGCGCGGTGAAGATGTTGCAAATGACGAAGCCTATGATTTGGGTCAAGGTGCAGGATTTTATCTGGATGCCACCGAGGCACCTTGGGCCGCGCACTTTCAGATGGGCACTTATATCAGCGAAGAATTGCCCGCGTTGATTGCTGAGAATTTTGCCATCGACATGGGGCGGCAAGCGATTACCGGACACTCAATGGGCGGGCACGGCGCATTAACTTTGGCCATGGCAAATCCGGGCCAGTATCGCAGCGTTTCTGCCTTCTCCCCGATTGCCAATCCCACGCAATCTGATTGGGGTAAAAAACAACTGACCGCCTATCTGGGCAATGCTGATCAGCCGCAACTGGATGCATCCTTGCAAATGGCGGCTGTTGGTTTTGACGGGCCAGTTTTAATTGATCAAGGCAGCGAGGATCAGTTCCTTGATCTGCTGCGCCCCGAAGCGCTTGCTCATGCGATGGCAGCGCGTCGCCAAGACGGGCAATTCCGCATGCAAAAGGGCTATGACCACAGTTATTTCTTTGTGGCCAGCTTTATCGAGGATCACATCGCGTTTCACGCCGAAGCGCTTTATCAGGATTGAACAATGAAAAAACATTATGATCTGATTGTCATTGGCTCTGGCCCTGCGGGTCGCAGTGGTGCATTGCAGGCAGCCAAGTTGAAAAAATCTGTGCTGGTCGTGGAACGTGGTCGTCAGCTTGGTGGCGTGTCTGTTCATACGGGCACCATCCCGTCAAAAACATTGCGCGAAACAGTGATGAACCTTTCTGGTTGGCGCGAGCGCAGCTTTTATGGGCGTTCTTATCGTGTGAAAGAAGAGATCAAAGCCGAAGATTTAAAATCGCGGTTGTTGAAAACTTTGGATCACGAAGTCGACGTTTTAGAACATCAATTCACTCGTAATCGCGTTGAAATCTTGATGGGTGAGGCCAAGTTTGTTGGAACCAAGGGCATTGAGGTTACGGGCAATGACGGGGAACGGTCAAGTTTCACGGCTGATAAATTCTTGATTACCACAGGAACACGTCCATTTCGCCCAGATTATATTCCGTTCAACGATGTGAATGTTTTGGATTCTGATGAAATTATTGAACTGCCGCGTGTACCTCGCAGCCTTGTTGTCATTGGTGCAGGCGTGATCGGCGTTGAATATGCAACGATCATGCAGGCACTTGATGTACATGTGACATTGATTGAACCGCGCGACAGCTTTCTAGATTTTATTGACAAAACGATGATCCAAGAATTTACGCATGAAATGCGCGAACACGGTATTGATTTGCGCCTTG
>ERZ1048872.2292-NODE-2292-length-13920-cov-4.274504_pt1 | contig 13920 bp, 11 predicted proteins | sample MGYA00383100_ERZ1048872 | MGnify/ENA primary metagenome ERZ1048872 (study PRJEB29581, sample SAMEA5548370) | metagenome | biome: marine; feature: coastal; material: water | depth 50 m | study: Short-term variability in the microbial, nano- and picoplankton... | reverse complement strand
CTACTTTATAGTCTTCGTTGGTGCTCAGTTGTTCTGCAGTGCTCATAGTTTTGTCCTTTTATACGGCGGCGCGCAGGGCGTCGGCCTTGTCAGTGTTTTCCCAGGTGAAGTCAGCGTCTTCGCGGCCGAAATGGCCGTAGGCTGCCGTTTTACGGTAAATGGGGCGTTTCAGGTCCAGCATGTCGATCAGTCCCTTGGGGCGCAGATCAAAGTGTTCGCGTACGAGTTCGGAAATCTTTTCGTCCGAAACCTGGCCAGTGCCAAATGTATCAATAGAGATGGAGGTGGGCTCCGCTACGCCAATAGCGTAGGACACCTGAATCTCGCAGCGATCGGCCAGACCGGCAGCCACAATGTTCTTAGCCACGTAGCGTGTGGCATATGCGGCGCTGCGATCTACTTTTGAAGGATCTTTGCCGGAGAAGGCGCCGCCACCGTGGCGTGCCATGCCGCCATAGGTATCGACGATAATTTTGCGTCCCGTGAGACCACAATCACCCACTGGGCCACCAATCACAAAGTTGCCGGTAGGATTGATATGGTATTGGGTATCGGCGTGCAACCACTCGGCGGGCAGCACGTGTTCGACGATATTTTCCATTACGGCTTGGCGAATGTCGGCCTGGCTGACTTCGGGGTTGTGCTGTGTTGAGAGTACTACCGCGTCGATGGCAACGGGCTTGCCGTCTTCATAGCGCAGGGTCACCTGGCTTTTTGCATCCGGGCGCAGCCAGGGCAGTACACCGTCCTTGCGCAGTTGGGCTTGACGCTCAACTAGCCGGTGCGAGTAGAAGATAGGGGCGGGCATCAGCACTTTGGTTTCATTGGTGGCATAGCCGAACATCAGGCCCTGGTCACCGGCGCCCTGTTCCAAGTGCGCACCTTCGCCCTCGTTGACGCCCTGGGCGATATCGCTGGATTGCTTGCCAATGGCATTGAGGACCGCACAGGAATCGCCGTCGAAACCCACATCAGAGCTGTTGTAACCGATGTCCTTGATCACATCGCGAACGACATGCTCCAGATCGACATAGGTATTAGTGGTTACCTCGCCGGCAATAATAGCCATACCGGTTTTGACCATGGTCTCAACTGCAACACGACCGTTGGGATCATCCTTGAGGATGGCGTCCAGCACCGCATCGGAAATCTGGTCCGCCATTTTGTCTGGGTGTCCTTCCGAAACCGATTCGGAGGTAAAAACAGAATACTCACTCATACGTTCTTTTCCTTACTTAACTTATATTGATTGGTGGCCAAACAGGCGCACCTGGATTTGAAAACCATTGCGTTGTGCCAGATATTCACTGGCGATCTCTTTGAGGCCGGCGCGCTGTGCCCAGCCAGCCAAGTCTTTGGGGTCAAAGCCCAGCCACAGGTCACCGCAGGCTTCGCGGGCCCAGTCCTGGTCGTGCTGACACAGGTCGGTGATAAGCAAGACACCCCCGGGTGCCAGACAGGCTGACAGGTCCTTGAATATATCGGCAGGGGAGGGGGTGTGGTGTAGCACCATGTTCACCACTATGCAGTCTGCACTGATTCTGGATAATCGCTCATGGCGAGTATCGCCGTGGACGAACTCTATGTTTTCCAGACCCTGCTGCCTGGTCAGCTGTTGCGAGCGCGCCAACATTTCTGCCGCCGTATCCAGCGCCACCACTGATTCAAAGGCCGGAGACAGGTGTGACAGGAAGCTGCCGTCTCCCGGTCCGACCTCCAGGGCTTGTTGCCGCGAATTCAATGGTGCGTCGGCCAGGGCCTGGGCCACGGTTTCAGCATACTGGTCGTAGCTGGCGATAAGGTCTTGCTGGGCACGAAACTTGTCGGCGTTCTGCTGGAAAAAATCTTGTGATGATTGCTGCCGTGCCTGCTGCACACTGGATAGTTGCGCTTGCTGGCTCGCGCTCATTGGTATTTGGTCGATGGCTGCAAACAAGCTCGACTGTAGGGTTTCCAGAGTGGGCTCTTGCCGCAGAACTGTGCGGCGGTAGTAAATAGAGTTGCCCTCGCGCCGACTGGTTACCAGCCCCGATGCTGCAAGAATCTTGAGGTGGTGACTCATAGCGGGCTGGCGGATATCAAAAATAGCGCACAGTTCCTGTACGGCCAAGGAGTCTTGTCGCAGAGCCTGCAGAACTTCCAGGCGCAAGCGATCACCGCTGGCCTTGCACAGAGCAGTGAGCTGATCGAGGCCTGGCGCCTCCTGCGTGGGCTCGCCCGGCGCAGTTTGTGTAGTGGTGGTGGCCAACATGACGCGCCAGTCTAGCAGAACTGAGATCTATATCAAAATATATTGATATAGCACTTATTGCACAAAATGTCGGCGATTTCGTTGCCGTAGCCGGCAGCTTATTAGAAAATAGCCACCCTTTTTCAAACCTCTCTCCAGGAGCAAGCATGCCTTCCCGAAATGACCTCGCCAACGCAATCCGGGCCCTCAGTATGGACGCGGTTCAGCAGGCCAACAGTGGCCACCCGGGTGCACCCATGGGAATGGCAGATATTGCTGAGGTGTTGTGGAACGACTACATGCGGCATAACCCGGCCAATCCGGACTGGCCCAACCGTGATCGTTTTGTGCTGTCTAATGGGCATGGCTCCATGCTTATCTACTCGCTGTTGCACCTGACCGGCTATGCGCTGCCTATTGAGGAGCTCAAAAATTTCCGGAAACTGCACAGCATGACTCCCGGCCATCCTGAATACGGCTATGCGCCAGGTATAGAGACAACCACGGGTCCGCTTGGACAGGGTATAAGCAACGCGGTCGGCATGGCGTTGGCTGAAAAAATTCTGGCGGCTCAGTACAACCGTGATGGCCACGAAGTGGTCGACCACAATACCTATGTTTTTCTGGGAGACGGCTGTCTGATGGAAGGTATCTCTCACGAGGTGTGCTCGTTGGCCGGCACTCTCGGCCTGGGCAAGTTGGTGGCATTTTATGACGACAACGGCATTTCCATCGATGGTCAGGTGGAGGGCTGGTTTACCGATGACACACCGGCACGTTTCGCCGCCTATGGCTGGCAGGTTATTCCCGCCGTAGACGGTCATGACAGTGCGGCGATTGCAGCGGCAGTAGAATCCGCTCGCAGCGAGACCGGCAAGCCTACACTGATTTGTTGCAAAACCGTTATCGGCAAGGGTTCGCCCAACAAAGAGGGTAGTGAATCCTGCCACGGTGCCGCTCTGGGCCCCGATGAGGTAGCCGCCACCCGTGAAAATATTGGTTGGAATCACCCGGCGTTTGAGATCCCTGAAGACATCTACGCCGGCTGGAGTGCGGCAGAAAAAGGCGCAGTTGCTCAGCAGAACTGGGAGACAACTATGGCTGCATATGAGGCTGGCTACCCTTCCGAGGCGGCAGAATTACGTCGGCGTCTTGCCGGTGAACTGCCTGCCGATTTCGCCGAACAAGCCCAGGCCTATGTTCGTGATTGCCAGAACGCTGGTGAAACTATTGCCAGCCGCAAGGCCTCACAAAACTGCCTCAATGCCTTCGGCCCCTTGCTGCCTGAATTACTGGGCGGGTCTGCTGACCTGGCAGGTTCAAACCTGACTATCTGGGGCGGCAGCAATCCAGTCACAGCACAGGACGCTTCGGGTAACTACATTTACTACGGAGTGCGGGAGTTTGGCATGTCCGCCATCATGAACGGCATTGCCCTGCATGGTGGTTTCGTGAATTACGGCGCTACCTTCCTGATGTTTATGGAATATGCGCGCAATGCGGTGCGCATGGCGGCGCTGATGAAGCAGCAGTCAATATTTGTTTATACCCACGATTCCATTGGCCTGGGTGAAGATGGGCCAACCCACCAGCCGGTAGAGCAATTGACAGCCCTTCGTTCCACTCCCAACCTGCAAACCTGGCGTCCCTGTGATGCGGTAGAGTCTGCGGTCGCCTGGAAGGCCGCTATCGAGCGTAGCGATGGCCCCAGCGCACTGGTGTTTTCGCGCCAGGGTTTACCGCACCAGGAACGCGATGATGAGCAGTTAGCCGGCGTAGCACGTGGAGCCTACGTGCTAAAGGATGCTGAAGGTGAGCTCGACGGTATTTTGATCGCCACCGGTTCTGAAGTGAGTCTGGCGATGGAAGCGGCCAGCAAATTGGAGTCTCAGGGAAAAAGTATTCGCGTGGTCTCCATGCCGTGTCCAGAGGTTTTCGAGACGCAGGATGCGTTATACCGTGAAGAGGTACTTCCCTCACATGTGTTGGCGCGGGTAGCCGTTGAAGCCCTGCATGCCGACTACTGGTACAAGTATGTTGGACTGGATGGTCGCGTGGTGGGTATGACCAGCTTTGGTGAGTCAGCTCCCGCTGCTGCATTGATGGAGCATTTCGGCTTCACCGTGGACAATGTCGCGGATACCCTGCGTGACATATTGCTGTAAATACAGGGCTTCTCATTGAAACTCGCAATTAATGGCTACGGTCGGATCGGCCGCAGTGCCCTGCGCGCGCTCTACGAGGGAGACCACGGTGAGGACATACAACTGGTGGCGATTAACGAGGTCGCCGATACCAACACGGTTGTTCACCTGACCCGTTACGACAGCACGCACGGGCGCTTCCCCGGGACCATTGAATCGCATGGCGATCATCTACACATTGGCAGTGACCGCATTGCCTTGCTCAGGGAGGCAGAAATAAGTCGTTTACCCTGGGCCGACCTGGAAGTGGATATCGTGCTGGAATGCACAGGCACATTTACTGAGCGCTCCATAGCTGAGCAACACATTCAACAAGGCGCTGGCAAAGTACTGTTCTCCCAGCCAGCCCAGGCAGATGTGGATGCGACGGTTGTCTACGGTGTGAATCACCCATCATTGCTCGCGACAGATCAGATCGTCTCCAACGCGTCCTGCACGACCAACGGCATCGTGCCCGTCATTGAGGCACTGGAGCAAGCCTTTGGAATTGAAAGTGGCACCATTACAACGATCCACTCTGCCATGAATGATCAGCCGGTACTGGACGCCTATCACCACACGGACCTGCGCAAGACGCGGGCCGCGGGTCAGTCTATTATTCCGGTCGATACTGCACTGGCCCTGGGTATTGAACGTATATTGCCCGCCATGAAGGGGCGTTTCACGGCCCAGGCACTGCGAGTGCCTACACTGAATGTATCGGCAATGGATCTTACTGTATATGTGCAGCGTTCGGTGACCGAAGCCGAGGTAAATGAAGCGCTGGCCAGTGCCGCGCGGGAGAAATTTGAAGGCGTACTGGGCTACAGTGAGGAACCACTGGCTTCATGTGATTACAATCATGATCAGCGCTCCAGTGTCGTCGACGCTAGCCAGACCCGGGTCAGCGGTGACCGCCTGGTCAAAGTGCTGACCTGGTTTGACAATGAATGGGCTTATGCCAACCGTATGCTGGATGTTGTGCGCTATTGGGGGAGACTGTGAGCGTAGCTTTGAATGTATTAAGAATGACTGATCAGGACCTGGCGGGAAAGCGGGTGTTGATTCGCGAAGACCTCAATGTGCCGTTGAAAGAGGGTGTCGTTGCCAGTGATGCCCGTATTCGAGCCGCCTTGCCTACGATTACCTCGGCGCTGGCGCAGGGAGCGCGGGTGATTTTGATGTCTCATCTGGGACGTCCCGTGGAAGGAGAGCCTGTGGCAGAGTTTTCCATGCAGCCGGTGGCAGATTACTTGTCTTCTGCCTTGGGCGCAGAGGTTGCCCTGGTCACTGACTGGCGCGCTGAATTTGAGGTAGCGCCGGGCGCGGTGGTTCTACTTGAAAACGTGCGCTTCAATCCCGGTGAAAAGGCCGATGATGAAGAGCTTGCCAGAGCCTATGCGGCCCTGTGCGATGTGTTTGTTATGGACGCATTTGGTACCGCGCATCGTGCCCAGGCTTCCACCCATGGTGTGGCTAAATATGCCCCTATGGCCTGTGCTGGCCCGCTGCTGGTGGGAGAATTGGAAGCATTGCAGCAGGCCCTTTCCAGCCCGGCCCGGCCCATGTTGGCGGTAGTTGGGGGCTCCAAGGTTTCTACCAAATTGACGGTGTTGGAAACCCTTGCAGACAAGGTTGATCAATTGATTGTGGGTGGCGGTATCGCCAATACGTTTCTTGCAGCCAGCGGCCTGCCCGTAGGGAAATCCCTGTGTGAGCACGACTTACTCGACAGTGCCCGCGCGTTGATGGAAAAAACCAGTATTCCTGTGCCCACCGATGTGGTGACTGGCAAGGAGTTTTCTGAATCAGCCGAGGCAGAAACCAAGCCTGCAAACCAGGTGGCGGACGATGACATGATTTTTGATGTCGGCCCGGATACTCAAGCACAGATAGGGCGTATGCTCTTGGAAGCGAAGACTATTCTCTGGAATGGGCCAGTGGGCGTTTTCGAAATAGAACAGTTTGCTGGCGGTACCCGGGCATTGAGCCAGGATATCGCCAACAGCGATGCGTTCTCGCTGGCTGGCGGTGGTGACACTCTGGCAGCGATTGACAAATATGGCATTGCCGATAAGGTTTCTTATATATCCACCGGCGGTGGAGCCTTCCTTGAGTATGTTGAAGGAAAGGTGCTTCCCGCGGTAGCAATTCTTGAGGAGAGAAATAATGGCCCTGATTAGTATGCGGCAGATGCTGGACCACGCCGCCGAGCACGGATACGGCGTACCGGCGTTCAATGTGAACAACCTGGAACAGACCCGCGCAATTATGGAGGCTGCTGATGAAACCAACAGCCCGGTGATTATGCAGGCCAGTGCCGGCGCTCGAAAATATGCCGGGGCTCCTTTCTTGCGGGCAATGATTGAGGCCGCAGTGGAGGAATTCCCGCACATCCCGGTGGTGATGCATCAGGATCATGGGGTTAGCCCAGCTGTGTGTCAGCGCTCTATTGCGTTGGGGTTCACATCGGTGATGATGGACGGTTCTCTGGGTGAAGATGGCAAGACGCCCATGGATTATGACTACAATGTGGCGGTAACCCGGCAGTCCGTGGAGATGGCGCATGCCTGTGGTGTTTCAGTGGAGGGTGAGTTGGGTTGTCTGGGCTCACTGGAGACCGGCGAAGCCGGTGAAGAAGATGGCATTGGCGCAGAGGGGAAGCTCACCCAGGAGCAAATGCTGACAGATCCGGAAGAAGCAGCACAATTTGTCGCGGCTACTGATGTCGATGCACTGGCGATTGCCTGTGGTACCAGCCATGGGGCGTACAAATTTTCACGCCCGCCTACTGGCGATATTCTCGCCATTGACCGTATCAAGGCCATTCATGATCGTATTCCCAATACACATCTGGTCATGCACGGTTCCTCGTCGGTGCCGCAGGATTGGTTGGCAATCATCAATGAGTTTGGCGGTGAAATACCTGAAACCTATGGTGTGCCGGTAGAGCAGATCCAGGAAGGTATTCGCCACGGCGTGCGCAAGGTTAATATCGACACGGACCTGCGCCTTGCCTCCACCGGGGCGGTGCGCCGATTCCTTGCGCAAAATCCGGCAGAATTTGATCCACGCAAGTTCCTTACAGAGACCCTCAATGCAATGAAGGATATCTGCATCGAGCGCTATAACGCCTTTGGCAGTTGTGGTCAGGCTGACAAGATCAAGCCCGTGTCACTTGCCATTATGGTCAACCGTTACGATGCCGGCGAGCTCAAGCAGGTGGTAAAACCTGCCTGACTCCCAGGCCAGGACAAAGGAGCAGGGTAGCACTGAGGTGCCGCCCGTTGCCCTTGTCGCCAGCGAGTTGCCTGAATTTTCCCTGGGGGAGCGTCAGCTAAGTCCTGGCGAGCAGGCCTATCTCGACTACTACCTGCTCGACTTTTCCTCAGAGTTTCCCGTCAGCAACTACAGCCTGGGCTGCGTTCAATCGGGCGATCATCGACTGGCCGTGCAGGCCTGGCTGCAACCCGATTCCGCGGGCACCCTGATGTTGGTGCATGGTTACTTCGATCACGTCGGGCTGTTTCATCACCTTATTCGTTACGGCCTGCAGCGGGGTTACAACGTGCTGGCGTTCGACTTGCCCGGTCACGGTCTGTCTTCCGGTGAGCGCGCATGCATTGATGACTTTGCCGATTACCGCCGTTCCATTGCTGCCGTCCGGGCAGCAGCATCATTGGCGGGTCCCTGGTACCTGTTAGGTCAAAGCACAGGCGGTGCTGCGATCATGGATTATCTGAACAGCGGTCAAGGTAAGGATATTGAGCGCACGGTATTGTTGGCACCTCTGATCAGGCCGCGCAACTGGCGCACCGTCAGCCTTGCACACACTGTTTTGAAGCGATTTCGGAGTTCCATCAGGCGGACCTTCGCAGAGAACTCCAACGATGCGCAATTTCTGGCCTTCCTGCAGATCGAGCCGCTGCAACCCAGGCGAATATCGACACGTTGGTTGACTGCGCTGAAGAGCTGGCTGAAAGATTTTACTCGCAGGGCGCCCTGCTCCTGTTCCCTGCTTGTTATCCAGGGAGATGATGATGGTACGGTAGATTGGGAGTATAACTTGCCCGAACTCAAGCGCCTGTTTAATAAGGCGCAAGTGTATATGCTCACCGGCGGTCGGCATCACCTGGCCAATGAAGCTTCAGACTTGAGGTCCGAGTATATGCAGCAGATTTCTCAATTCCTGGAACGGAATTAGCCTCGGAATAACCGGTCCAGCCGGTGGCTAAATCCGGTCCCTGTCGGGATGATGGCAAAGTGCTACACTGGGTAGACAATCCCGGGGGGACGATAATTATGCTAAAACGTTCTGCCCTGCAAAGAATTTGCGCCCTTCTGTGTCTGTTTTTGGTAGCGGGATGCGCCCAGCAGCAAGTGGCAAAATACAGTGGCAGGTCTGCAATAGAGCAGCATCAACAGCTGCTTCGCGGCACCAGTTTGTTTTCGGTGGAAGAGCCTTTGCCTATTTTGGACCCGGTGGAGCTGTTGGCAGTGAATGATGACATGCGCGCCTTCCTGGATAAGCATATTCCCAGCAGGGCTACCAGCGATCAGGCCAAAGCGCGCCTCATACTTAAAGGTCTGTTGGATGACGGGCTGCAGCTGCACTACAACAACCTCAAAACCTATACTGCTGAAGAGGCCTTTTATGCCCGTGAAGGCAATTGCATGTCTTTCACCAATCTCTACATGGCCCTGGCCCGGGAAGCGGGCCTGATTGTCATGTTCCAGGAGGTAGAGGTGGGCGATGCCTGGAGTGCTGTGGGGGATACACACTATTACAGCCTCCACATCAACGTGCTGGTCGACTTGCCTCGCAAGCAGCAAATAGTTGACTTTCATACTCAGGCAGATAGTTTTTCGTGGCGTAGTCGTGTGGTCGGGGACAAGACGGCGGCGGCCCAGTATTACAACAACATGGCGGTGCACCACCTCTCTGAAGGTAATTTGCAACAGGCCTTCCTGCACTCACACAAGGCCATAGACCTGCGACCAAATACGGGATACTTCTGGGCCAACCTGGGTACCATTTTGAAGCGCGCCGATGACCTCGATGGCGCGGAAGAGGCGTATCACGTGGCAATTGATATGTCAGGAGAACCGGCGGCTGTGAGCAATCTGGCCAGGCTATATACCCAACGGGGGCAGACTGAGCTGGCGGCGCACTACACAGCGAAGGCGGAAGGCTACCGCATGAAAAACCCATACTACTTGTTTGACCTGGCGCAGCGCTCCTATGAGGCTGGGAACTACAGTGAATCGATAGAGCTGCTTACTACTGCGATTAAAACAGAGAAAAAGGAGCATCAGTTCCACCACCTGCGAGGCTTGTCCTGGGCTAGGCTCGGCGACGCACAAGCCGCGAAAACCAACTTCTCCCGTGCCGCCAAATTGGCCGGCGATCAAAGATCTTTGAATCTCTACGAGCACAAGCTGAATCTGTTAGCTGACCGCGAATAAAACAGGAAATCCATGGAAGATACGCCGCAGGCTGCGGACTGGGACCGCTATTGGAAGGGCACCTGGGATGCAGCTGCCCACGAAGATGGCAGCCCGCAGGACAAAGCCCTGTCCTCGTTCTGGCAGGATTTTTTCGCTTCAATTAAACCTGCAGAGCATGCTCGACTTATAGATATTGCTGCAGGCAATGGCGCGGTCGCCCGCTATGCCAGGCCGGCGCTGCCTGACAGCGGTGAGTACCTGGCACTGGATTACTCTCACAGTGCTCTGTTGAATCTGGCCCAGCGCTATCCTGACGTACTCAATGTGGCTGCCGATGCCAGCCAACCGCCCTGTACGGCAGGTAGCTTTGATATTCTCATAAGCCAATACGGTATCGAGTACGCAGGCCCCCGCGCGATTATAGAGGCTGGGAAGTTACTGCGTCCGGGCGGGCATATGGCACTGGTGTTACATCTTCGCGATGGCGTCATTTACACCGAATGCGCGGCCAACCTGCGCGCTTTACTGGCTGTGCAGCAATTGCGGTTGCCGACCCTGGCGCGCGAGGCCTTCTGCGCCGGCTATGGCCTTAACGCCGGTCGTGGCTCGGTGCAGGCTTTCAAGGCGGCGGAGGCGGCTTTCACACCAGCGGTGCGCGGCCTGGAAATGGTGATGAAAGAGGAGGGCGCCCAGATAGCGGGCGGCTTGCCACGTCAGCTGTACCAGGACATAGCGACGATGTATCGCCGCATGTCGGCCTATGAGGAATCCGATGTGATGAAATGGTTGGACGGCATGGAGCCAGAACTTGAGGCCTATATTGGGCGCATGCAATCCATGCTCAATGCGGCGCTGGATGAGACTGCGTTGAAACGCCATTGTGAAGAGCTTCACAGTCAGGGCTTTGATGACATTCGAACCGACCGTCTTTTGATCGGTGAGGGGGCTGGCCCAGCGGCCTGGACACTGATTGCAGGCCGCAGCTGATCGCTAGTTGCTAGCGCTGCCCACGTGTCCGCTCTTGCGGGTAATTCCCTCTTTATATTCCTGAGCGCGACGCGCTGTCTCAAGCCAGGCACGGTTGGTTTTGCAGACTTTTTTGCCCACCCGGCTACCGGTTTTAACCACGGTTTTGCAGGTTACTTCGTCGGCTTCATGAACCTGTACCTCGTTATTGGCAGCCGCTTTTTCTTCGGTACTGCTACAGCCAACCAACATCAGTGTGGCCAGGATGAAGGCGAAGATCGTTGTGCGATTTTTCATTTGAGTGCCTCAGGTTAAGTCCATCAAATGTTAGGGAACGTATAAGTCAGCTAGTGTCTCAATAGTGCTTGAGCCGGTCAAACGGCCTCTCTACTCGTTTTCGTAGCGTTGTACCGATTGTAGCAGTGAGCCAATCAGTTCGCGCTCTTCCTCTGACAGTTCCGGGCGCCAGATATCGAATAACAGTACTACCCGGTCGGAATTTGAATCGTTCCAGGCCTCATGCTCCATGGAGTCGTCAAACACGTAAGCCTCACCCTCCTGCCAGTACTGGGTCTGGCTGCCTACTCGCAGGCCTCCGCAATCGGCCGGCACTATCAACGGCAGGTGGCAAATCAAGCGCGTGTTGATAAGGCCGTGATGAGGCGGAATGCGCGTATTGCCTGCTAGTTTTGAAAACAGGGCGTGCGGAGTACTGCCAGGCACCTGTGGCAGGGGCGCAGCATCCAGAGCGGCCATAGTTGCAGGACAGCGCGTGGCATTCTCTTCTACCCGGCTTCCCTGCTGGTAAAAGTAAAAGGCGCCCCAGTCCCGATTGTCCAGGTTGCTGGTGTCATTGAAGTTCACCGCATCGGGGTCATTTTGCAAATAGGGGCTGAAGTTTTCACTCTGTTGCATCACCCCGAGTAACTCCTCACGAAGTGTGGCGGTGTTAGCCTCCAATTGTTCTAACCAGGGAAAACAGTCGCGCTCGTAGAACTGTATTTGCGGTAGGCCCGGGTAGTAGAAGCGAGTGGGTTGCTGGTAGTAAATATCTTTTTTGGCAAAGGCGATATCCAGAGCTAGCTCAAAACGCGCGGGCGCCTTGCCGGCGGTGTAGCCGCTCGATTTCAGCTCATCCAGCAGGTAGTGTTCGTATTCGCCTGCGAATTGGCTGCAGCGGTCCTGTGCTCTCGCCAGGCCGCCTTTCACATCATTGGGAAGTTCTGGCAGCGTCGCAGCAACCTTCAGCGCTGCCTGGTAGAAGACCAGTGCCTTGCGCGATCGTTTTTGCTCACTGTGGTGATCCCCTTTGAAAATGAGCGCTCGCAGGTTGCGTGGCTCCAATGCCAGGGCCCGGTCTACCGCCTGCAGCGTGGTATCGTCCTGGCCCAGCCTGGCGTTGGCGAAAGCCAGTCCCAGCCAGACCGAGGCATTGGCGCCGGTTAATTCGGTAGCGCGCGTAAAGAGAGATTTTGCCTCTTCAGCTTTGCCCTGCTGTAGCGCTGTCATTGCCTGTCGCGTCAACTGCGCGATATCCTGGTTTGGTTGATTCATAGCCCTGGGAGTCTTTTTAGTATTCGGTTCACTCTGGCTCAAGTTCGGCCAAGCGCTTATTATACTGCAAACTAATCACGGGCCGTTGCCCGAATCGGAAACTATCATCGAACAGACAGAACAAATGCTTGCCGAGGCAGAGCAATTCTACGGCCAGGGGCGTCTCGCCGACGCGGAGACCCGTTTCAGGGACGTATTGGAAGAGGACCCGGGCAATCAGCGCGCTCGTGAATCATTGGTGGTGGTATGCCTGCAATCAGAGAGGCCGATTGAGGCTAGAGAGTTTTTGCAAGGCTTGATTGCCGACAACCCAGACGAGGCCATTTATTGCGATCGACTCAATTCGGTATGCGAGATTAACCTGGAACGTGATATTGCAGTTGCTGCCTACCGCGCCCTGTTGCAGCGCCGAGGCGACCTCAGCGTCAGCCGTTACAATTTGGCTCATTTACTCAAAAGGATGGGCGAGGTGGAAGCGGCCGAGCAGGAGTACAAAACCTGCCTGGATCAGGGCATCGAAAATCCTGCCGAGGTCCATACCAACCTGAGCGTGATCTACACAGAGCAGGGCAGAGACGATGAAGCCGAGCAGGCGCTTAAGACAGCCCTGCAGCTGGAAGAGGATTATACGCCGGCGCTATATAACCTGGCACTGTTGCGCGAGGAACAGGGCGACTGGAAAGAAGCGCGTAGTGTATTGAACCGTTTGCTGGCGGCGGATGTGAATCATGTTGATGCCTTGGTTCGCCTGGCCAACGGTGAAACCTTCAGAGATACCACTGGCCCCACGGTTCGCAAAATTACCCGGGCACTCAAGCGCGAAGGCTTGGATGCGGCGGGGCGAGAACAATTGCACTACGCCCTGGGGAAAATCTACGACGACTGTGCCAAATACGACGATGCGATGGTCAATTATTCTCGTGCGAATGAGTTCAGCCGTGAGAGGGTCGCCGCTAATGGTTACCAGCCGCTGGTGCAAGAGGTGATGGTAAGCGACCTCTGTGCGCACTCGGCAGATTGGATGGCAGCAGTAGAACCGGTCAGTGATGCAGCTCCAATTTTTGTTTGCGGTATGTTCCGCAGCGGTTCAACCCTGTTAGAGCAGGTACTGGCGGCCCATCCACAGTTGCAGGCCGGAGGCGAAATTGAATACTTCGGACGTCAATTGGGCGCCATGGATGCAGCCTATCCTGCGCTGCTTGGCGGCCTCGATGACCAAACGGCCCAGCGCTTGGGTGAGGGCTATATTGCCCTGCTCGAAAGTCGGGGCTTGCGGGTCGATGCCAGCACTAACAAGAGACCCGATAACTTCCTTTACCTCGGTCTTATCAAAGCGCTTTTTCCCAACGTGCGCATTCTACACACGGCGAGAAATCCGTTGGACACCTGTTTGTCGATTTTCTTTCAACCGCTGGCAGACGAACTCAGCTATGCTAACGACATCAAGCATGTTGGTCACTATTACTTACAGTACCGTCGCCTGATGAATTTCTGGACCGAGCAATATCCTGACAGTATCCTGCATATTCCCTACGAGGG
>ERZ1048872.2285-NODE-2285-length-13943-cov-4.633641_pt1 | contig 13943 bp, 14 predicted proteins | sample MGYA00383100_ERZ1048872 | MGnify/ENA primary metagenome ERZ1048872 (study PRJEB29581, sample SAMEA5548370) | metagenome | biome: marine; feature: coastal; material: water | depth 50 m | study: Short-term variability in the microbial, nano- and picoplankton... | reverse complement strand
CGATCAACGCGAACCCCAGCAGCACAGCAGTCAAAAGACTTACACGCTTCTTCATGAATCCCTCCGGACCCTAGTCATTGTTAACCCTTGGCCGGCAAATGAGACCACCGTCACACAAGGAACTTTTACCCTAACGGACCAAACAAGATCGCGCTCGCCTTTAGTGCAAAACAAAAAGGAAAGGTTAAGTAACGGAACCCGGGGCAGTCACCGTGGTGACGATTCCTCCCCGCAGTTGCTGCTCAAGAGTTACCGCAACAGGTACCCCCACCGCAGAACTCAAATGCTGAGCGATTTTTGGAGCCAAATGTTCGGCAAAAATCCCGACCCCTTCAAAGGTTCGCAGATAAAGCTTGAGAGATTTGGTTTCTATGCACCGGTCATCGGGCCGGTACATGATCATGATGGAATAAAAGTCAGGCTGCTCAGTAACTGGACAAACCGCGGTGAGTTCCGAAGAGCGAAACGAAATTTGATCAATGGGTCCGTCAACGGGAAAAGTATCAATCTGTTCGCTCGGTGTAGCATCTCCCCGGCCAAGAACCGGGTCAACATTCTGGTCGTTCATAGGGGAAACCAGAGAAAACGAATCAAATTAACTGTTGCGGCCCAAGTTGGGTTTACGACCATGGTTGGCCTTTTTCCGCCGAGCATTGACTTTCTTTTTGGATGTGCGCTTAGACATAGCCCAGAGGCTAACGGCAATTAGCCCAGGTTCATCGCATAAATGGCCAGGACGTTGTAAAGAGTTCTTAAAGTTCTGGTCTGGCCAGTGCACTCCCGGCGTAACCTGACCGTTCGACTGAGTACAAGAGGAAATCAAGGAGCAGCGGTGGAACAATTCGGATTCGTGGGGCTTCCAAATGCAGGAAAGTCTTCGCTCTATAATGCCTTAGCGGGTGGCGGTGCTTTAGCTGCCCCTTACGCCTTTGCCACCACTGACCCCAACATAGGGGTAGCCAAAGTGTCAGATACTCGCCTGGACCGTCTCGCCGAGATGAGCGGTTCGCTTAAGACCGTGCCGGCCAGCGTGCAGTTTTTAGATATCGGGGGCTTGGTAGAAGGCGCCGCCTCTGGCGAGGGCCTCGGAAACAAATTTTTGTCGGGTATTCGAGAAGTCGACGCCATTGTTTTTGTGTTACGGGCTTTCGAAGACACCGATGTTCCTGGGCCGACCGACCCGTTAGAGCATCTGCGCATTGTCGAAATTGAGCTGGCTTTGGCTGACCTTGAAACAGTAGAGCGGCAAGTAGATAAAAACCGGCGAGCCACCAAAAGTGACCCCTCTTTGGTGGGGATCGTGAAAATTTTAGAACGAGCCGAAGCAGCGCTTAGCGAAGGTACCCCTATACGGCGCGCCGATTTTACCGAAGAGGAACTCCTCCAACTAAAGCCCTTCTCCCTGCTCACCACCAAACCGGTATTGGCGGTCGTCAATTTAGATGAACAACAAATTGAAAACCCCGATCCGATAATTGCCCCAGTTATTGAAGAACTTGCGGGAGCCGACGTCATCGCCATGTGCGTGCAACTCGAAGCCGAAGCCGCTTTGTTGCCCCTGCAAGACCGCACCGAACTACTCGAAGGACTAGGCCTCGGCGAAGGCGCTCTTCCCCGTTTCGTGCAAGCGGCCTACCACCAGTTGGGGCTGCGGACCTATTTCACCACCGGCGAAAAAGAATCCCGGGCATGGACTTTCCGTGTGGGTTCCTCCGCCCCTGAATGTGCAGGGCGCATCCACACCGATTTTCAACGAGGGTTTATCCGCGCCGAAACCATCCGGTGGGATGTTTTGCTTGAGCAAGGCTCCTACGTAAAAGCTCGCGAAGCAGGTTTAGTGCGATCCGAAGGAAAAGATTATTTTCCAGAAGATGGCGACGTTTTGGAGTTCCGCTTCAACGTGTGACCTACGCTCTTACCTATGCCGTGGTTGGTTTGTGGTGAAAAAGTGTTGAGCTCTGTGGAGATCGCTGAAAGGTGTGCGGATCGTCAACGAGGCTTATTGGGCCGAGCGAGTATTGACGGCGCCATGTTGCTGCGCCCCGCCAACTCGGTACATACGCTCGGTATGCGGTTCGCTATAGATGTCGCTCACCTTGATAAAGAACTCAAAGTGCTGCGGGTCACCAGCATGCCCCCTTGGCGGCTGGGGCGGCCGGTGCGGGGCGCCCGAGCAGTAGTAGAAGCAGAGTCCGGATCATTTGAGCGTTGGGGCCTTGCCGTAGGCGACGAACTGGAGGTTCGCTAGCTATGAGTGTTTTGACTTTGGTAGCAACCCCTATAGGTAACCTGGGTGACCTTTCACCGCGAGCCGTAGAAGCCCTAGCCGCCGCTGACGTGGTGGCTTGCGAAGACACCCGCCGAACTGGCCGGTTGTTGCAACACGCTGGAGTGGACGGCGTACGGTTGATGCGTCTAGATGCTCACACCGAAGATCGAGCCGCCCAACGCGTGGTGGCTTGCCTCGACGAAGGGCAACAAGTAGCAGTAGTCACTGATGCCGGAACCCCCGGGATTTCTGACCCCGGCGAGCGGTTGGTAAATATCGCTCTGGCAGCCGGCCACCAAGTAACGGTGGTTCCCGGCCCGGCGGCTCCCGTTGCGGCGCTCGTAATAAGTGGACTACCTACCCAGCGCTGGTGTATGGAAGGTTTTTTGCCCCGCAAAGGTCAAGAACGTAAGCAACGTTTGGCAGAAATTGCCGTCGAAGAACGCACCACCGTGTTGTTTGAATCGCCCAAACGGGTAGGTGCCACGGTGGCTGACCTGCTTGAACTCTGTGGCCCAGACCGCCCAATGGCCATCGTGCGAGAAGTCACCAAACTCCACGAAGAAGTATTTCGTGGGTCGCTCCAAGAGGCCAGCGATTGGGCCAGTAAAGAAATAAAAGGCGAAGTGGTTCTGGTCTTAGGCGGCGCCCCGCCGCCGGCCGAAGCAGATGACCAACGGTTGGGCCAAGTATTGGAAGAAATACTAGCCAGCGGGGTCTCTACCCGAGATGCCGCCGATGAGGCCGCCCGCCGCCTCGGGGTCAGTCGCCGTCGCGCTTATTCTTCTGCCCTCGACTTGCGAGGCGACCGGTAGCCTCGAGTCATGAATTCTTCTTCCTCACCAGTTCTGGTTGCTGTGGCGTGGCCCTATGCCTCCGGCTCGCGTCATCTTGGCCACCTGGCCGGTGCGTATCTGCCCGCCGATATTTTCGCTCGTTTTCAACGCTTGGTCGGGAACCGGGTGTTGATGGTTAGTGGTTCAGACGTGCACGGCACCCCGATAACTGTTCGCGCCGATACTGAAGGGGTAACCCCGGCCGAGATCGTTGACCGCTATCACAACGAGTTCGTGACCGACTGGGAACGCCTGGCCATTAGTTGGGACTGCTACACCTCAACAGGAACCGAAAATCATGCCGCCGTGGTGCAAGACATGTTTTTGCGTCTTTTAGAAAAAGGCCACATTGATAAACGGATTAGCGAACAATATTACGACACCGAAGCCGAACGGTTTTTGCCCGACCGTTACATTGAAGGCACCTGCCCTCATTGCGGGTACACCGATGCACGAGGCGACCAATGCGAAGACTGCGGACGCACTCTTGACCCAGAAGAACTGGTGGACCCCCGGTCAAAGTTTTCTGGGTCTCGGCCAGAGTTGCGATCAACCGAGCACTTCTATTTGCGCCTCTCCGATTTCGAAGAGGTGTTGGGTGACTGGTTAGAAACTCGAAAAGGGTGGCGCCGTCACGTGCTTAATTTCTCCAAAGGATGGATTGAAGAAGGCCTCCAAGACCGGGCAATAACTCGAGATTTAGATTGGGGTATTGAAATCCCCGTTGACGACCTGGGCGACGGTAAACGTATTTATGTGTGGTTCGAAGCGGTTATCGGCTACTTATCGGCGGCTAAAGAATGGGCTCAGACCCAAGGAACCCCGGAGGCTTGGCGCGAATGGTGGGAGGGCGATAAAGCCCGCAGTGTGTATTTCATTGGTAAAGACAACATTCCTTTTCACACCATTATTTGGCCCGGAATGTTGTCGGGCTACGGCGGTTTGAACCTGCCCACTGACGTGCCAGCCAACCAGTACGTGACCTTTAAAGGTGGCAAAGCTTCCGCCAGCAGGGGAGTGGGCTTAACCATTGGCGAAGGCCTGGACCTGTTCGAACCAGACGGTCTGCGCTACGCCTTGGCGGCCAACTTGCCTGAACAAAGTGACACTGACATCTCGGTAGAAGAAATCGCCCGCCGTATTAACGAAGAACTTGCCGCCACCTGGGGAAACCTGGTGAACCGGGTGCTCTCTATGGTGCATAAAACCTGTGACGGGCAAGTACCAGAACCCGGTGACCGCCAGCCCGAAGATATTGCTCTGCTGGCGACCATAGATGCGTCGCTGATTACGGCCGGTCAACAACTGGAAAAAGTTGAATTGCGGGCCGCCTTGCGTACCGGCATGGACGGAGCGGCCGCCGTAAACGCTTACCTCAACGCTACCGAACCCTGGAAGGTCGCTAAAGACGACCCCGAACGAGCCAAAGTTATTTTGGGGACAGCGCTCGCTGCAGTGGGCGGGGTACGAGTAGCTTTAGCGCCCTACCTGCCGTTTTCTACTAAAACCTTGAACGACCCCTTTGGCCCGGTGGCTGGTTGGCAGCGAGAAGAACTCACCCCGGGCTCACCCATAGGGAAGCCCTCGCCGTTGTTTGCCAAAGTAGATTTGGGCGAACTGTTGGCTGACCAAGAAAGTTAATGAGAAGGTGGGCGAAGTTTACTGGTTCGACAACCACTGTCATCTGGGTGAAGACGCCCCAGAGGTAATAGAACGAGCAACAGATGCTGGGGTAGTGGGCATGATCACCGTGGGTACCGACCTGGTGCACAGCCAAGCGGCGGTAGCGACGGCGGAACGCTTTGAACAAGTGTGGGCTACGGCCGGAGTGCACCCCCACGAAGCGCGAGACGGAATGCAAGGCATCGCTGAGTTGTTGGATCACCCGAAGGTGGTGGCCGTCGGCGAGGCCGGACTGGACTTTCACTACGATCATTCCCCCCGAGACCAGCAGCAAGAGATTTTTCGGGCACATATCGGATTAGCGAATCAGCGTGACTTGCCGTTGATTATTCACACCCGTCTGGCGTGGGAAGAAACCTTCGCCCTTTTAGATGCTGAAGGCACCCCGGAACGCACGGTATTCCATTGCTTCACTGGCGGGCCCACAGAAGCAACGGGTTGTCTGGAACGAGGAGCCATGGTGTCGTTTAGCGGCATCGTGACCTTTCCCAAAGCCCCCGAGGTGCGAGAAGCCGCCGCGCTTTGCCCGTTGGATCGCATCATGGTTGAAACGGATTCCCCTTACTTGACCCCAGTGCCGTTACGAGGGCGAACCAACGAACCGGCCAACGTGGGTTTAGTGGGTGAAAAAATTGCCGAAGTGCTCGGCCTTTCGCTCAGCGAGGTAGCCGCCGCAACTACCGCCTCAGCACAGCGTTTTTATGGTCTTCCTCCCCAGTAGCCGATATTTTTATTCGCGCGAAGAGTAGTGCTCTGCGCGCGACAATAAAGAGTGCGGTTGCAACTTTTGTCATCTCTTCGTAACTTTTCGGTTGGCTGTGCGCGCCTCATAAGTGGCAAGCACCAGAGAGGAAAGGGACGGAGCTCTGAACGCCGACACCACCATCGAACGGTGGCGTGTAGTAGTGGTGGTTCTGGCCACCTTTGCTGCGTTGCCCCTGTTCGTTTTGGAAAACCCAGACGCCATAGGTTCGGTCACCGCAGTGGCCGGCGCCTCGGGCCTGCCCTATGAGGCAGCCTCTTTAGAAGCGGCCGCCCCAGCACCGACCACAATGCCTCGGGTCCGCTCGATGGTTAGTGAGCAGTTTTCTCCAGTGACTGCAGAAATAACCTCCGCAATGGCGGCGGTAAAAAATGTTCAAGCCGAAGAAATAGCGGCCCAAATTATTGCTGAAGCACGAGCCCATGCCGTAGTTGAGTTTGAGGTAATCGCTCAGCAGGAACGGAAACAAGCAAAACTCTTGGCCACCCAAGAGGCCCAAGCCGTAGAAGAGGCCCGTCTAGCCGAAGAATCCCGCCGAGTAGAAGAAGATCGTCTGGCTGAAGAACGACGACGAGAAGAACTGGATTACTTCACCTCAGCCTCACCAACCACTGTGCCCCCCAGCACACCAACTATCCCCGGCGGACCTACCGCTGAACAATGGGATGATTTACGACGCTGCGAATCAACCAACAATTACCAAGCAATCAACCCCACCGGTAGCTACCGCGGGGCCTACCAGTTTAGCCGTCAAACCTGGGACTGGATCGCCAGCATCTTTGACCACGTCAACCATCTTGAAGGGGTTGACCCCATTGAAGCGTCGCCCACTGATCAAGATTTGATGGCTCAGACACTTTACGATTTTCGCGGTCCAGGCCAATGGCCAGAATGTGGGCGTTTCCTGCTCTAGCCTCAAGGCATGACCCTCACTCGGACGGAGGTCCGGGAGCTCCTGGACCGGTATCAAATTTCACCCAAACGGTCGCTGGGACAAAATTTCGTCGTCGAACCCAACACGGTGCGTCGCATCGCTGAACTGGCCGAAGTGGGCCCCGGCGACCAAGTGGTAGAAATCGGGCCCGGCATCGGTGCTCTAACGTTGGCCCTCTGTGATACCGGGGCATCGGTTACGGCAATAGAAATTGACGACACATTGGTTGAAGTGCTCAACGAAGTGACCAACGGCCGCTCAGTGCGCATAGTGCACGCAGACGCCATGAAAGCAGACTGGACAAAAATTTTAGGTGCCGGCCCTTGGCATTTGGTGGCCAACTTGCCCTACAACATTTCTGTACCACTGATTTGTGACCTCCTAGACGAAACCCCGGCCGTGGTTTCAATGCTGGTCATGGTGCAACGCGAGGTAGCCGACCGACTGGTGGCTGGCCCCGGCGACGCCGCCTACGGCCTGCCTTCGGTCAAAGTGAACTATCACGCCACGGCGGCGTTAGTGGGCAAGGTGCCGCAATCGGTCTTTTACCCCCGACCTCGGGTGGACTCCGCACTGGTGCACATAAAACGCCGTCTTGAACCTGCAGTAACTGCGGATGCCAAAACACTGTTCGCTTTAGTGCGGGCCGGCTTTGGGCAGCGCCGAAAAATGTTACGGCGTTCATTAAGCGCCATGATCACCGAAGAGGAAATTAAGGCCGCCAACGTAGAACCCACAGCGCGAGCCGAAGAGCTAAACCTTCAACAGTGGGCGGCCATCGCCGACCGGGTTAAAAAATGACCACAACATTAATGGCCCCTGCCAAATTAACCCTTGAGTTGCGCATCACCGGGGTTCGCCCCGACGGGTTTCATTTAATCGAAGCAGAGATGGTGACCCTTGACTTGGCCGACCGGCTGCTGGTCTCCCCGGGCCAAGGGCTTTCGGTGAACGGAGCAACAGAGGGGTTTTCGGTAACTCCTGACGGCGACAACCTGGTCACCAAAGCGCTGGCTTTAGTAGGCCGGCAAGCACAAATAAGTATCGAAAAAAATATTCCCGCCGGAGCCGGACTGGGAGGCGGCTCGGCCGATGCGGCAGCGGTGCTGCGCTGGGCCGGGTTTACCGATTTAGAAGCAGCAGCCACGCTGGGCGCCGACGTGGCTTTTTGTTTACGAGGCGGACGAGCATGGGTGACCGGCATAGGCCAAGAAGTAAGCCTCCTGCCATTTGAACCACGCACCTTTACTTTGTTGACCTCACCGTTTGGCTGCTCCACGCCCGCGGTCTACGGCAAATGGGATGCTCTGGGAGGCCCACGGGGCGACGGAGGCAATGACCTTGAACCGGCGGCTTTAGCCCAGTACCCAGAACTGACGATCTATCGTGACGCTCTCGAAGAGGCCAGCGGGCTAACCCCCCAATTGGCAGGCAGCGGTAGTACGTGGTTTGTTGAAGGTGCGTTTCCTGGAGAAAACCGGCGGGTAGTCCACACGGTGGCCGCCGAGTAAAAGAGTTATTTACCGCGTTGGCGCTGAGCGCGGGTGCGCTTAAGCATCTTGCGGTGTTTCTTCTTACGCATGCGCTTGCGGCGCTTTTTAATAAGTGATCCCATATCGGGCGATACCGTATCAGCGTAGACAGGCAGAACGACGCAAAAAGTAAGCGTTATCTGCACCATGGCTCGCACACAAAAAATGGGGAGGCCATCGGGTAAGGTTTTCAGGATCTTTTGGCGCATTGTTGACTTTGTCTATTATCCTCAGAACCAAGATGGCCAGTGGCCGGTAGTTCAATTGGCAGAACGCCTGGTTTTGGACCAGGAGGTTGCAGGTTCGATACCTGCCCGGCCAGCCATCATGTTTCGCTCAGTTTTTACAAACGCTCACTTACGAGTGTTCTTTTATTCTCCAGTGGCAACGGGCCGGTCAGACCGGCTCCACGCTGACCACGATCCAACAAACAAGCGGCCGCGCCCCAACCCGGCGTGTTCCATGGCCAACAAATTGTGGCAAGCCGTCACCCCTGAGCCGCAACTCGAAATAACGTTTTGCGCATCGTCGATACCTTGGTCAGCAAAAGATTGGCGCAACGCTTCGGGGGAAAGAAAATAACCGTCCACCATGTTCTGAACAAAAGGAGAAGAGATAGCACCGGGAATATGACCCGGTTGGGTATCGAGTGGCTCATGGTCTCCTCGAAACCTGTCGTGCCCCCGGGCATCAACGATGGGGCCGTCGTGGTCGGCTACTTGGTCCATGGTGGCCAACAAGGCAGTTGGCCAAGGGCGGGTTGGGCAATGCGTTGGCTCAGGGAGTTTTTCTTCGGTGCTTAGCGGCCCAGGCCAAGCCGGCAAACCACCATTAAGTAACGAAGCCGGATGCCCCAGCATGCGCAGCATCCAGACCAAACGCCCAGCGCTAAACCCGCCAGCATTGTCGTAAGCCACTACGGGGATCGAGGGGCTTACCCCGATGGAACCCAACCAATGCGCAAAATCCTCAGCGGTAGGAAAAGGGTGGCGCCCGCTCTGGGCTCCGTTGTCAGGACTGGCCAAACTTTTATCAAGGTCTACAAAGACCGCCCCGGGGATATGGCCACTTTCAAATTCTTCTCGGCCGATGCGCCCATCGGTATACCACCGCACGTCACAGAGCACCGGGGTGTCAAGGCGATCTTCAAGTTCTTGAGCAGAAACAAGGGGGCCAAAAGTATCCATAACGCATCATGGCATTTTTTTTGTAAAAAAGTGTCCACCAAGTGTTTTCTCTGCGTCTTAACCATGAACGGCTCAACAAGGGGCCCGCCAAACAAGGAGAAAACAATGAAACGATTCAACGAAAACCCACTTATCCCCGCAGCCATTGTGCTGGCCATAATCGTCGCCGTTACCGGCGTCGCTATCGGCTTGCGCGGCGACTCGTCTCATGCAGAGACCAGCGAAACCGCCACCGTAGTAGTGGCCGAAGAAAGCAACATCGAATTAGCTGAAGTTCCAGAAACGCAAAATGCCGTTACCACCACAGAAGCAGTGCTCGAAGCAAACAACGAAGAATCAACTCTGGTTGACGAAACAGTTGAACAAACCAACGACGACGCTGACCAAGCGGAAAGCACCGAAGATGCTGAAGCACTTGCTGCGGCCTTGGTTGAAGAGGCCACCGAGCAAGCACAAGAAGAAGTTCCAGCAGTTGAAGAGGCTCCAGCAGAGGAAGAAGTTCCAGCAGTTGAAGAGGCTCCAGCAGAGGAAGAAGTTCCAGCAGTTGAAGAGGCTCCAGCAGAGGAAGAAGTTCCAGCAGTAGAGGAAGAAGTTCCAGCAGAGGAAGAAGCTCCAGCAGAGGGACCCGTTGGTGGCCTTCCCGGCCTCGGAGACTTGCTCTTACCTCCACCGTTTGAACTAGTCTTGGAGTTACCACCCTTTAACATTCCAGGCTTCCAGGGCTGCGCACCGGGTATCCAGATGCCCGAAGAAGTAACCCTGATCGGCGACACCATTCCAGTTGACATCGACGGCGACGGCAGCCTCGAAATGGCCGGGGTTTACTCGGACAACAACGTGGATGCATTCTACCTGGCGGTAGGAAACCACTGGATAAACCTCGACGGGTATGGGCAAGCACTCTTCGCCACCGACTTCAACTTCGACGGCCAAGAAGAACTCTGGGTAAAGAAGTTCAGCTTTCTTAACAGCAACTACGACATCGTGGTCATGGGTGACTGCAACATAGAAAAAGCCCCCAGGTTAGACGGCGGCTCATTCCACACCGGCGACGCCTTTAGCCACTACAGCTCAGTGGCTTGTGAAGTAAGCGAAGGCATCCCGGTCATCGTCCAGTTCGAAGAGGTAGACAACTTCTTCTTCACCCCCAACACTTTCGAACGGACCATGTATCAACTCACCGGTGCTGGATTTGAACAATTCGGCATCACCACAGAGATCGACAGCATGCCTCCGTTCACCTACAGCCCATTTGAGCGGGCAGTTGACGAAGATGTTGACTGCTCGCAGTTCGCAAACGCGTTCATTCTCTAAGCCCCTAGCGGGATCTCAACGGGCCGGGCATCAAACCAGATGCCCGGCCCAACCCGCTCTCCGTGGAGGCAAAGCATGTGCGCCGACGGCTACTGTTCAGCAAAATGGTTAACGATCAACAAATCGTGGCCGGCTTGTTGGCCGGAGATTCGTCGGCGCTCGCTGGTTTCTACGATCAGTACGCCGACCGGCTCCATGACTTTGCTCGCACTCGCCTTAACGACACTGATGAAGCGGCAGATGTGGTGCACGACACCGTTTTGTTGGTCCACCAACGCATCGGCCAACTCCGCGATCCTGACCGTTTTCGAGCCTGGGTTTACGCCATTGCGCGAAGTCAAATACAAAACCGTTACCGAGCCCGCAATCGACTGGTGCTCGACCCTGAAGCGGGCCTTGACGTTGAATCGGACGCTGCGATGAGTGGCCAACTCGAAAGCAACGACCTGCAGGCTTTACTGCACGAAGCAGCGGCCGGCCTAACCGACCGAGAACAAGAGGTGCTTGACCTCCACGCTCGTCATGGCCTCGAAGGAGAGGCATTAGCTGCTGCTCTGGGTGTATCAACCGCCAACGCCCACAAGCTGGTGCAACGGGTACGCCAAAGGGTAAGCCGCTCCATGGGGGCCCTGCTGGTGGCTCGCCACGGCCGCAAAGACTGTGCAGATCTACAAAAAACCCTTGCCCCCTGGGACGGCACCTTCAGCCCTGTTTGGCGCAAACGGGTATCTCGCCACATTGACAAATGTTCAACGTGTAAGCGCCGCCGGGCAGCCATGATGGCTCCTGGCGGTATGGCAGCAGCCTTACCATTCGTGGCAGCACCGGTGGCTTTGCGTCAACGGGTATTTGACTCGGCAGCCAACGGGGTTCCGGTGGCCAACCCACCAACTGGGGGCTTTGCGGCCACCGGTCAATGGGTGGCTCCGGTCGTAACGTCAACCGGGTTTGGTCTAGGCACTATTTTTGCGGCGGTGGTGGCCTCGCTCGCCGTGGTGGTGGGGTCGTTGTTGTTGACCGACCCTCGAGGCAGCACCGCACCGGTTTTGTTAGTGGCTCCGGCGACTACCAGCACAACAACCAACCCGCCAACCACCACTACGGTGTTGGCCCCGGCAACCACGCTGGCGCCTGTGGCCACGGAAGCTCCGGCAGTCACCACGACGTTGCCACCAGTCACGACGACTACCACGACGTTGCCGCCAGAAACAACAACCACGACGACAACCACGACGACAACCACTTTGGCCCCCGACGCCTCTGGCCCGGTCTTTGGTGCAATGACTTGGTCAGAATCGGAAATTTACGAAGATGGGCCCTACTGCTCAGCGTGGCCGCAACTCTCAGTCTTGACCGCTGAGGTTTCTGATGCTTCGGGTGTTGCTTCGGTAAAGATTTCTTGGGAAACTCAGGTTAACTTTTATGACCCAGGCGGATCGGTTGAACTTGCAGAGTTAACCGGTGCTGGTCAATGGAGCGGCCAAATGGGGACCTTCCCTGAATACTCCGTAACGACTGGAGAAACGGTACGGGTAACAGTGACGGTGACGGCAACTGATGAGATAGGGAATTCTTCTACAGCGGAGACCCACCTCAGTGTGGTGGCAAGAGACGCCTGTATCTCTTAAAGTAAAACCATGCCAGAGTTAAAAACTTTAGAACGATCCGCTTCACTCAACGAAGTGTTCAACCATATTAATGTTGACGGTGGGGTTATTGTAAAAAATCTCATTCCTGAGGAAGCCCGCCAACAAATAGTTGATGATCTGGCGGCCACCATGGATGATGCAGAGCCCGGAACGAAAAGCGGTATGGAACTTTGGGAGGTTTTCCACGGAGCCAACACAGTGCGGTTTTGTGGCTTGGCGGCCCGTAGTCGTGCTTTTGTAGAACACGCTTTGTTGAACCGGGTGCTTAATGCGGTGGCCGACCACTATTTGTTAGAAAACGGTGCGGATTACTGGTTGAACACCGGCCAAGTTATGGCGGTAGGCCCCGGGGAGAAAGCCCAGTATCTGCACCGGGATGAAGCCAACTGGCCAGAAGCGGTGCAACAGGGAAAAGAAATAACCGTGAGTTGCATGTTTGCTTTGTCGGATTTTACGAAAGAAAACGGCGCCACGGTGGTAGTGCCAGGGACTCAAGGTTTGCCGCCTGAGGTGATTCGGGGCTGGGAAGCCACCGAAGAAGAAGTGGCTTACGCTGCTATGCCCGCTGGTAGCGGAATGTTGTATTCGGGGCGAGTTATTCACGGCGCAGGAGCCAACGAAACTGATGGTTGGCGCTACGGTATGCACGTAAGTTTTGTGGTGGGTTGGTTGCGGCCTGAAGAAGCAAGCCCGTTGGTGGTTACGCAAGAGCGAGCCGCCACTTTGCCGCCTCGTGCTCGACAGCTGTTGGGGTGGGGTTCGTACCATTCCAAAGAAGGCGGCCGCACCTGGCTGGTCGACTTCGAAGACGCCGACCGCCTCTTCACCTGATCAAGGTGAAACATGGGGCCAGGCCCCACGTTTCATCTCGGGATTAAGGAGCGGCGTAGTCGGTGGGGGTGGCTTCGGGGCTGTCTGGGGCTTGGTTGGTGGCCCAGCGCAAATCTTCAAGAAACTCCTCGACGACCGCCTGGTTGCCGGCGCTTACCGTGAGATGTAGCGAATCAGGTGGGCCCTGACTATCGATGTGCCACCCACGATCACCAAGCAGCGCACCCACCGAAAGAACGTTCAACCCATCGCCCGTTATTGCGAGAAGATGATGGGTGGAGTTACCCAGCAAAGCGATGCCTTCAATGGCATGCACCGCCTCGCGAATCTGATCGGCGGTTTCTAGCGTGGAACGCACCAGTCGCCGGTAGCCCTCCTCGCCTAGAAAAGACATCACCGCCCATGCCGCAGCCATCGGAAGACCCGACCGAGTGCCCTGCAAGTTGGGAGTCCCGTAGCGGCCACCCAACCAGTCATCAAACATAAAAACCTGGTAACGCCGGAGCTCTTTGTTGGCGTGCAGCAAAATGGACACCCCTTTTGGGGCGTAACCCAATTTGTGAATATCCGCTGAAATCGAGGTCACCCCCGGCACTCGAAAATCCCAAAGAGGTGACGGCCAGCCTTCTTTTTCGGCGAAAGGCAACACAAAGCCGCCCATGCAGGCATCAACATGGCAGTTGGCGTCAACGGTCGCCGCCAGAGCTGCTATCTCAGCCACCGGGTCAACCACCCCTTGCGGGTATTGCGGAGCCGAAGCCACTACCAAAGCAGTGTTCGGCCCAACATGAGCAGCCATGGCCACGGGGTCGGCAGTCCAGTCAGCAGCAACCGGGGTGCTGCGAACCGTCAACCCAAAAAGGTGGGCAGCCTTATGAAAAGCAGCATGAGCGCTCTCGGCCAAAACGATTTCAGGTTCAGTAATACCTCGCTCAATCCGGGCAC
>ERZ1048872.2273-NODE-2273-length-13991-cov-5.723952_pt1 | contig 13991 bp, 13 predicted proteins | sample MGYA00383100_ERZ1048872 | MGnify/ENA primary metagenome ERZ1048872 (study PRJEB29581, sample SAMEA5548370) | metagenome | biome: marine; feature: coastal; material: water | depth 50 m | study: Short-term variability in the microbial, nano- and picoplankton... | reverse complement strand
TGCGCGGGTGTTCATCGACCAATTGGTTGCGTCTGCCGACATATCGGGTGCGGATTTCCGACCCATCTGATCCATGGAGTGCACGACTATGAACACCGATGATATTCATCCAATCCGCGGAGATTGCTCAACACCAATTTCCAGCACGCTTTTGGATCAACCATTGGTGTTCATCCACGAAAACCACCTACGGCAACGCCATATTTGCGCAGTTATCGACGAGATCGCCCAACATCACGTACAAAAAAAAGACATTCGCGCGATCCTCACCTTTCTCACAAATGAACTGCCCCTGCATCTACAGGATGAAGAGGAAGATATATTTCCTTTACTCATGAGACGTTGTGAACCCGAAGACGAAATAGGACGCGCGATTTCAAAACTGACGGTCGATCATGCTCATGCAGGTGCCGGCATCCCAAAGATTGTTGAAATCCTCGAAAAGCTGGAAACCGAAGACATTGAACCGAACGAAACCGAAAGCTCGGCACTTACTGAATTTACCGCGCATTCACGTCGGCATCTCATTCTGGAAAATGCGGTTATCCTTCCGATCGCGCGTGCGCGTCTGACAGATGCTGATTTGAGCAATCTTAGTATTCGAATGTGTCAACGCCGCAGCGTGAAACCACCTCAGGAGAAAAGTCATGAAGAACACGATTAGGAGTGCACCGCGCGGCGATCGAGGCCGCATGGTGCAAGGGCCAATCTCTTGTATGCGAGATGTGCGTGACAATGCTCGCTGATCTGATTGCAAGAAACCGCGAATGGGCGGAGAAAAAAACAAATACGCAACCGTCCTACTTTGCAGAACTAGCGGGGCAACAAGCCCCCGAATTCTTCTGGATCGGTTGTTCGGACAGTCGTGTGCCAGCAAACGTTGTCGCGGGGTTGGACCCTGACGAAGTTTTCGTTCACCGCAATGTAGCGAACGTTATCCATTCTTCAGATATGAACATGCTATCCGCTCTTGAGTTCGCCGTTGAAGCACTTGGCATAAGTGACATTATCGTGTGTGGGCACTACGGGTGTGGCGGCGTGAAGGCAGCAACCGAAGAACTGCCCCACGGGTTAGCCGATCATTGGCTAGAGCCAATTCGCCGCCTTGCGTGCGCTTATGCAGTTGATCTGGCTCAGGCAGAGAATGTCGAAACAAGACGAGACAGACTGTCTGAACTCAATGTCATCGAAGGGGTGCGACGGGTTGCAGAAACACCAATCATGCAGCGTGCATGGTCCAAAAACCGCGACCTACGGGTGCATGGCCTCATCTACGGACTTAAGGACGGTCGCCTTAGAGATCTGGAATGCACCATCGCGCTGCCCATTGGCCGAAAAGAAGAACGGAAACGGAAATGAAGAAACGTAGGGACATTACCCGAGCTAAGCAGAGTCGCCTACTCCCCCGTTGTATTAAGAATTAACCATAGGAGCTGCCAAATGATCGCAATTGAAACAAGGCACACGGACCACTGCAAATGCTGCAAGGAAGACCCCAATTCGCGGCTTTTAAGCATGGATGACGCGCTCAGCATTATTTCTAAACGGGTCTCCCCCATCCGTGACACGAAAACGGTGGCCTTACATGCCGCGCAAGGTCGTGTGCTTGCACGCGATGTTGACGCTCGTGCTGACGCGCCGCCGTTTGATAACGCGGCTGTGGATGGATATGCGTTGCATACTGACGCCTTGCCGGGGGACGGGCCATGGAATCTGCGCGTCATCGAACGCGTCGCAGCAGGACAGACCGCCAAACCAAAAGTGAGCGGCCTGTTTGCGACCCGCATCTTTACTGGTGCTGCTGTACCAGCTCACGCCAATGCGATCGTAATGCAAGAGGACGTTACGCGTTCGGGTTCAACGGCCACAATTGTTCGAAATGTAAAACCCGGCGCACATATTCGATATGCTGGCGAAGACATGGCAAGAGGGGACACGGTTTTGCAGCATGGAGCAATTTTTTCACCTTCAGAGATTGCCGCCTGTGCGGCTGCCGGTTTCGGGAAAGTTGATGTCGTGCGTAAGATCCGTGTGGCCTTAGTGGTCACCGGTGATGAAGTGCAAACACCAGGCACTACACTGGCACCAGGCTGCATTTGGGACGTGAATACACCAATGCTATCCAGTTTGCTTACACGGCCCCTGATTGACCTCGTTCAGGTGGTTCACATCAACGATCAGAATCAATGCACCCAAACTTTGTTGCGTGAACTTTCGGGCCAAGTGGACCTTATCATCACGTCCGGTGGCCTGTCTGTTGGAGAGGAAGACCACGTGAGGCCTGCCATTTCTGAACTTGGTGGGCAAATCGATTTCAGCGGTGTCGCAATAAAACCGGGTAAGCCCGTGTCATTCGGTCGGTTGGGTCGAAGCCTCTGGCTGGGACTTCCTGGAAATCCCCTTGCCGCTTTCACAACATTGAAAATATTCGGAGAAGCCATCCTGCGAGCGCTCACTAATCAAAAAACGCACAAAAGCTTGAGGCGGAATGTGCTGCTCAGCAAATCAATCCGTCGTAAGTCCGGTAGATGCGAGATGCGATTGGCACAAGTCGCAGGTTTTGCCGCAAACGGACAGGAGATGGTGAGTTTTCAAGACGCCACACATTCCGGACGCGTCGCGTCCCTCCCTACAGCTGATGGAATAATTTACCTGCCCAAAGATGTCGACTTCTTCCCAACTGGCGCAATGGTCGAGTTTTTGCCGTTTTGCCGATGAAAAGGATAATCAAATGAATTTTGCCTATACTATTTCGCACGGTCCGGGTGATACAAACCTGCTCTTGGAACGCGTTGCAGCACAGCTGGCGACAAAAGGAGTCCGGACATCCGGGACCGTACAAATCAACACCGAAAAAAGCGATGGACCTTGTGATATGGACGTGCGTGTTTTGCCAGATGGGCCGGTGCTGCGCATTTCGCAAGACTTAGGAGCAGGATCTCGTGGTTGCAGGCTTGACCCGACTATTTTGGAAACCGCCGTTGGTCTCGTTTCCAAGACGCTGGACCAGGGCGCAGATCTGCTCATCGTGAACAAGTTCGGCAAACACGAGGCCGGCGGTCGCGGATTTCGTACCGTGATCGCTGACGCTCTTGAGCGTGATGTCCCTGTAATTGTCGGTGTCAATGCCCTCAACCTCAGTGCTTTTGAAGAATTTGTCGGGTCAGATATCATGCGGCTTGCCCCAAACACAACCGCGATCACCGATTGGTACTTCAACCGCGTCGATAAGTATTTAGCGGTTGGCTAACGGCGACGATTTTGTGATCTAAATCAAAGATCTGCAGAAGCTACTGTGCTGAATATGGCTTCAAAGCCGAACCGCAATTCGACCGGACCGCAATGCTGTACGGTTTCGAGATTCTGAAAGAGATAGAGAAGCAATGAAAGACACGTTGAAAGCATATCAAAGCCGCAACGTGCCGCGATACACCAGCTATCCAACGGCACCACATTTCTCTAAAGACTTCAGCGCCAAGTCTTATGCTGATTGGCTAATCGCCCTTCCCGCACAAGATCCGATTTCGCTCTACCTACATGTCCCGTTTTGCCGAGAACTGTGTTGGTATTGCGGGTGTAACATGAAGCTTGCAAAGCGCGACGAACCCGTAGCGGCATATGCAAAAACACTGGTGAAAGAGGTCGAATTACTGGCACAGCATTTGCCGAACCGGATGGAGATTTCGCATCTGCATTGGGGTGGTGGCACGCCTACTGCTCTCGTCCCCGACGACTTGAGCCGCGCTATGGATGCAGTGCATACACATTTTGATATCACAGATCAGGCCGAAGTCGCCATTGAAAGTGATCCGCGTACGCTTACCGATGAGATGATACGCCGGATCGGGGAGCTTGGTTTCACCCGCGCCAGCTTTGGCGTGCAGGAATTTGATCAGCGTGTCCAAAAAGCGATCAATCGTGTTCAACCTCCCGATATGGTACGTCACTCCGTGGAGGGACTACGCGATGCAGGTGTATCCGGCATCAATTTTGATCTGATTTATGGCCTCCCCCATCAAACCGTTGATACGTTGTTGAACACCATTGATTTATGCGTTGGGATGCAACCAGATCGCATCGCACTTTTCGGGTATGCACATGTCCCGTGGATGGCAAAAAAACAGCGGTTGATTGATGAAGCGGCACTTCCCGACACGTCCGAACGTCTTTTGCAATCACAAGTTGCTGCAAAGGCGCTGATCGCGGCGGGATATGTTGCGATTGGCCTCGATCATTTCGCCCTCCCAACCGATAACATGGCATACGCTGCAAGCACTGGTGTCTTACGCCGGAATTTCCAAGGGTACACCACCGATCAGGCAAATACGATGTTAGGGCTTGGGTCGACCTCCATTGGACGCACACCTTTTGGCTATGTGCAGAACCTGTCAGGAACCGGGGCTTGGACGCGTGCGGTTGAGGGTGGCGAATTATCTGTCGGTAAAGGTGTTGCGTTTAGTGATGACGATACACTGCGAGGCAAAGTGATCGAAAAGATCATGTGTTCAGGTACGATTAACCTTGATGAAATCGCGGCCGATTTTGGTGCAAAAGACGATTGGTATAACGCACATGAGCCGGACCTTGCCCAACTCAAAGCTGACGGCTTGATCAAGATGCAAGAAGGGCAACTGTCGGTTACTTCAAAGGGTCAGGCGGTCGTCCGTGTTGTCGCCGCTGTTTTTGACACCTATCTCGTTGAAAAACCCACTCGACACGCTGCTGCAGTGTAAGCGCGTTCAGTAACCAATCAAATCTGCGCACTGACCATTTTTGAGCGCGGCATAGAAGCCTCCGGCATGTTTGTAATCGCATAAGCTCAGATCATCGTGCAAAATGAATCACTACGGTATGGATTTCCGAAAACCTATGGATCGCATGATTTATTTAAATCGACTTTGCTGGGGGAAGGTACAGGAGAAATCGACCATACAGCACAGCAAAACCTGTGAAGGCTCCTAGCCAAACACCCGCACAAACCCGCGCCAGCACTGCGATGATCATTGTCGCGTAAATTGCACAAGTAACACGGTTAGCGGTCTGCCGGTATGTCCAAGTGGTCTTACCACCTCAGACAGCATTGAATTGGTCCTAGGTTTGGTCGGTAGAGGCGTGAGTGCCATATGACATGTTGTGCTCGATGTTCCCTAAGCTGCCCGTCTAGAAAACTTAAAGCTGTTGTTTTTTAGCTCAGTATATAGTGTGGAAATCAGAAAAGACTTGTAGCTGAGGAACAGCCAATGACGTGCAGCTCTTCGCGACCTTGCGCGCGGGTTGGGGCCTCAATCGTCGCCCTCACTTCTCGGGCGCGTTCTGGGTGCAAAGGGTCTGCCCAGCCGTGCGTCTTGTTCATCAAATCGCGGAAGCTGGAAAAGGCGTTCTCATGGCCTGGCGGTGCGATGTTCAGTGCCTTGCCCGTGCTCAGCTCAAGGCGTGGCGTGCAGAAGTGCAGCTCGACGTTGCCCTCATGCGAGTGGCGCACCCAAAGGCAATCGTATTGATCCCAGCAAAGCTGATCACAGCTGCCGTTTAGCTCCAATTGTTGGGGCTCGCGTCGATCAGGTCGCGGGTTTGGTCGGGGTTGCCGTGCAGCACCTCGGGCAATCGCAAAGGTCAGCTTCGGGTCAACTCGGTGGACGGGCTTAAGCCGACGTGCCTTGGTCACAAGCGCTGCCTTTTCTGACGGTGTGCATCGAAAGATCACGCTCTCGGAAAGGCCCTCTTTGACGCCGCTTGCGCGCGTCTAGTTGGGGTTTGAAGGGGAGGCTTGCCGCCCCTCACAAGTCCCGCCGATGTAATCGGAGGGTAACCTTGCTCTCTGCTCATTGTGGAGATCGGTCGAGGTCATGATCTCAGCCCGGCCGCCTCGATTTCAGAAGGGCTGACCAGGTTTGCGGCAAGCAAAGCGGTTACTTGGCCGGGCGTGATATGGCGGCACAGTGGATGACGATCTGTGACCCAGTCGGCCAAGTCTTTCAGCAGTTCGGCCTCTTTGGCTTTGCCTGTTTCTCGTGCCTCCTCGACGTCGTGAAGATATTTCAGCCAACGACCAGAGGAGAACCAATTGTCGGAGAAGCACACCTTCGAGCGGGTGAATCCTTCGCTCTCGGTCGCATAGACCCGCACGGCGCCCTCGAGGTCTTTGGCATCCACTCCGTCGGTCAGCGCTTGGCGGATTTGTGAAAGACAAGCCACTTTGCCACGAATGCGATACTCGGGATCAAAGCTATGGCGGCTCATGATTGACCCCCGAAATACGCACAAACGTGCGAATTTTGTACAGGTTTTGTACGAGAAATCGGCCGTTTCAGCCGATTTCGCCGCGAAAGCTGGCGGGGCTTTCTACAAGCTTTCGCACAACATCCTGTAAATAAGTCATATTTTTCAGGTAGTGATGGCGACCCCGGCAGGATTCGAACCTGCAACCTGCCCCTTAGGAGGGGGCTGCTCTATCCAGTTGAGCCACGGAGTCAAACGCCTTAGCGTTGTTACTTTCCTAGGGGACAAATAGCAAAAGGGGAAGCAAGTTTTGGCCCACTGCTTCCCCTTTGCGGGCGATTGACTTAGACAGGTAAACCCATCCAATCACTTCCGCCTTGGAAAGAGAATATGTTAGCGCTAACCAAAAGGCAAAGAGAAATTTTCAAACTTTGTAGATGACTTCTAATAAAAGCAATATTTCGCAGAAAACTCGTCTGCTTTCACCTACATAGAACGAATTTCTATTCATTCTTTTCCAGCAAATTGAATCAAAATCGCACGAAAATCATTCACGTTTGTGAGCGTTGGCCCGGTTACAATCTGGGCATCAACAGACGCAAAAAATCCATGCGCATTGTTATTTGCGAGCGCGGCTTTAGCGCTTATTCCTTGCGCCGTCGCTTTCAAAATCGTTTCTGCATTCGCTATTGCACCCGCAACTTCGGCGGCACCATCAACGCCGTCCGTATCGCACGCCAATACATCAATTCCATTGCATCCTTCTAACGCTAAGATCGCAGCCAAAGTGAATTCAGCGTTCGGGCCGCCAATGCCATCACCGCGTCGCGTTACAGTGCATTCACCACCAGACAGCAATAAAACCGGTTTTGATCCCTGTCCCATCGAGCTTTGAATTTCTTTAGCCATTTTTATTTGAAGCGCCGCTACATCACGTGCCTCGCCCTCAAGGTCATCGCCTAAACTGCAGACATCAACGCCAAAACCTTCGGCAATGTCTTGCGCGGCTTTCAATGATTGGCTGGGGGCCGAAATTATACAGTTTTCAACGCGCTTAAGTTGCGGATCATCGACTGGAATTACACAACTTTTGGATTTCAACGCAGCAGTCACAGAGGTGGGTAACTCAATGTCAAACTTTTCGATCATTGCCCTTGCATCGGTCGTATCAGGATCCGCACCCACCGTTGGGCCCGATGCAATATCCGCGGGGTTATCACCGGGCACATCGGATATCATCAAGCAAAGCATTTTGGCTGGATACGCTGCGGCCGCCAATTGCCCACCTTTTACAAGGCTAAGATGTTTACGCAGGATATTCATTTGTCCAATTGGCGCACCTGATGCCAACAAGGCCCCATTCACCACCTGTTTTTCACCTAGAGTAACGCCAGAAACTGGGGCCGTTAACAGAGCCGAGCCACCGCCAGAAATCAAACAAAGAACAAAATCATCCGCCCCTAAGCCGGATACCAATTTTAGCATACGCTTTGTTGCAGCTTCGCCGGCAGCGTCTGGCACAGGATGCGCGGCGCTGACAATTTCTATCCCTTTACAGGGCCGCTCATACCCATATCGGGTAATAACCATCCCCTCGCATGCACCCCATTCTGCCTCGACGGCTTCGGCCATTCTTGCCGACGCTTTGCCGGCACCAATGACAACGACACGACCCTTGGGTTTGGTTGGAAGCGCCTTAGGAATCGTGCGCATGGGATCAGCGGCCTCAACAGCCGCCTCAAAAAGTTCACGTAAGAAAGGTGTTGGATTAATCATTGTCTCTGACTTTGTAATTCAAACTAACAAAGCCAGAGACAGATAAATTTGTCCAGCGGATCAGCTTGTTGCAGCAGACAGTGCAATGTCCATCAAGGCTTTGATGTCGCGTTTTGATGTGCCCGCTACAATCCGGCCCAACTCTGCATCGCCTTTTAGAACGACAAGCGTGGAACGGCGTGGAATGTTCAATTTAGTTGTCAACTTGTCGTTGCTGTATTGATCCCAATCAACGTCAATGAATGTCACAGCTTCTTCATAACGTGCGTCTTTAGATTTCAGCGCGTTAATAACTCGTTCTTGGGCGGCACACGTCGAACACCAGCTGGCCTTAAAATCAAGAAATACAGTTTTCCCAGCGGCCAGCTCTTTATCAACCAACCCTGGCGTATATTCAGTTGAGGCCCAACCGATTGCAGGGATAAGGCTTAGGCCAGCGGTGGCGGCTAAAAATTCGCGTCTTTTCATTTTGATTTTCCTTTCAAAGTTTACAGAGAGACCGACAGATCAATCAACCATGCGGGCAAGTTTTCAATCGCCCAAAATTCGATCCGTTGGTAAAATTTCGTCAAAATCATCAACCCAACAAGGATGAAAACCACCCCCGTCAATGGCCGCGCCCAGCGCGCCATCTTACGCAGTGATTGATTGCGTCGCGCAATGGTTTTACGGGCACCATATGCCAGTGCCAAAAACACGGTAGATACACCCAAGGCAAATGAAACCATAATTGATCCAGCCCAAAATAGGTTCTCTCCTTGGCTAGCTAACGCAATCGCCCCGCCAAGTGTTGGGCCAATACAGGGGGACCAAACCGCGCCCATCAACACGCCGACCAAGAATTGACCACCCAGCCCTTTCTGTTCGACCACATCAATTGATGTATCGGCACGCGCCGCAAAGCCACTGGTCATCGTTGCGAAAATTCCAGTTGCCTTGGGCACGAATAGGATCACGCCAAAAATCAGTAAAAAGATTGCGGCGACTTGCGCAACCATCTCTTCGCTTATGCCCAAGCTTCGTCCAAATACACTTAAAACCAACCCTAGGGCGACAAATGCCACAGACATGCCCGCGGCCATTGCTAGCGGCCCTGCTTTATGCCGACCCAGTGAGCTGGTCAAAACAATTGGTAAGATTGGCAAAACACACGGGTTTATCAGCGTTAGTAGGCCAGCCAAATAGGCGAAGAACAGATCCATCTTTGATACTTTGTTTGTGACGATGGCCTTTCATATCAGGCGCGAAAAAAATGTCACATAAAGGCTACGTGATGAAATGTTACGATGTTTTCTGCTTACTCAATTGAACCGCCAGAATTCCAATCATAACAACAGCCACGCCCAGCATGTCTAGGGCGCTGAAACCTTCGCCAAGCAAAAGGGCAGCAATAGCCACCCCAAAGAACGGATTTAGAAAGTGGAACGTAGCACCGCGCGTGGCACCGATACGTTCAACAAGCAGGAACCAAACATAAGTCGCCGCCAACCCTGGAACAAAGATTGTATAGGTAAAGGCCGCCGCCAAACGCCAACTAAAAGTGACATCCCAAGTTTCAAACGCAACGGCAGGGAACATCAAAACAAATGATCCCACCAGCATTTGTAATCCAACAATCATCATCACGTTGCCACCACTTTTGGTGGATTTCATCGCCATTGTCGCAATCGAAAGGGCAATCACGCCAATCACGCATATTAGAACGCCAACACTATCTGCGCCGCCTTGCAGTCGTTGCCCCGTAATCATCGCAACACCCAGAAAACCAGCCACCATGCCAATGGTACCGATCAGAGGCAAATTTTCTTTGAACACGACCCAATTTGCCGCCGCCACCATCAGTGGCATTGTACTCGCAATAATCGCGGCAAGACTGGCATCAATCCACTGCATCGCGACGAAGAATAATCCTAGATAAAGTGCATTTTGACAGACGCCAAAGATCACAACCGAACGCCATTGGCCGCGTGTTAAAGACCAATTTTGCCCCATTGCGCGAGCGATTAAGATTCCCACACATCCTGAAATGAAGAACCGCAAAGCAAGCGACATCATGGGGGGTGCTTCAGCGACGATAATGCGGGCCGAGGTAAAAGCGCTGGACCACATCAAGGCGAATGCCAGTCCCATTAAAAGTGCCTTGAAATCCATGCCCATCCCTTAAAACAACATCGCCCCGAGGAAACCTCGAGGCGATGTGAAATTCAATAGCACATTTTGTGCGAAGCGTTTTAGTTAACGCTGTCTTTAAGTGCTTTAGCAATCGTAACTTTTACTACACGGTCAGCGTCTTTTTTGATTTGCTCACCCGTTGCTGGGTTGCGAACCATACGCTCTGGGCGCTCGCGGCAGTAAAATTTGCCCAAACCTGGCAACGTAACAGCACCGCCGCCTGAAACTTCTTTGGTAATCAAACCCACCAACGCTTCCAAAGCGGCGCCAGCAGTTTTCTTATCCAAACCGGATGCGTCTGCATAGGCAGCAACCAGTTGTGTTTTTGTCATTGGTTTCGACATTTGTAGTCTCCTGTTTTCATTTTTTTGGTCGGCTTACTCGGGCCAATTGAGAGGCATTTAACTAGATATTGCAGGACCACACAACAAAATGTCGACATTAATTTCGGCAAATATGCTCTTTTTTGTGGAAAACTCCCTTTAAAGGAAAGCAGTTTCAGCAAAACTTCGCAATTTTCGGGAATGAATGCGTTCAAGCGGCATACCGCCAAGAATCTCCATTGCCTTAATTCCGATCTGTAAATGGCGGCTAACTTGCGTCTGATAAAAGTCAGATGCCATCCCAGGCAGCTTTAATTCACCGTGCAGCGGCTTATCCGAAACGCACAACAAAGTGCCGTAAGGAACACGGAAACGGAACCCATTAGCAGCGATTGTTCCACTTTCCATATCCAACGCCACCGCGCGCGATTGACTTAGGCGTTGCACAGGGCCCGATTGTTCGCGCAGTTCCCAATTCCGATTGTCAATTGTCGCGACGGTACCTGTTCGCATGATCTGCTTTAGGTCATACCCTGCCAATTGCGTGACATCGGCCACAGCAGTTTCCAACGCAATTTGTATTTCTGCTAGCGCTGGAATTGGCACCCAAACAGGTAAATCATCGTCCAATACGTGATCTTCACGCACATAAGCGTGGGCCAATACAAAATCCCCCAAGCGTTGCGAATTACGCAAACCTGCACAGTGCCCAACCATCAACCAAGCGTGAGGGCGCAAAACCGCAATATGATCCGTTGCGGTCTTCGCATTCGACGGACCAACGCCGATGTTGACCAAAGTAATGCCGCTCCCGTCAGGTTTCGTCAGATGATATGTCGGCATTTGCGGTAATTTTTCAGGGGTTTCGATTTGTTGATCACCATTTGTAATCGTCACGTTGCCCGTCGCGACAAATGACGTGTAGCCACTTTCCGGATCATCCAATACCGAACGCGCGTAATTTTCAAATTCCGTCACATAGAACTGGTAGTTGGTGAACAAAACATGGTTTTGGAAGTGTTCAGGATCCGTTGCGGTATAATGTGTTAGTCTGGATAACGAATAATCTATACGTTGCGCTGTGAATGGCGCCAAATGTCCCGATCCATCGGCTGCGTACGCACTGGTTCCGTTCACAATATCATCGTTGGTCGTGTTCAGTTCTGGCACATCAAAGAAATCACGCATCACAAATTGCATTGACCCTTCACGCGGAACCGCAATCTTTGCACTGGCTACTGCGAAATGCAGTGGAATTGGCGTTTGCGAGGGCCCGATCGTCACAGAAATTTCGTGATTTTCAATCAACAAGCTGATCTGTTGCGCAAGATAATTGGCAAACAAAACAGGGCGCGTAACTGTGGCACTGTATGTGCCAGGTTCTGTGACGTGACCAAAACTAAGACGACTATCGACCTTGGCAAAACTTGTCGTCGTGATCCGAATTTCAGGATAATAGGCACGAAAACGTTTTGTTGGGATCGTGCCGTTTAATGATGCTTGGAACGCTCCTATCAGAAAATCTGTTCCGTCTTGATAAAGCTCTTGTAGACGGCGAACCGCCGCTGCGGGGTCGTGAAATTCTTGTGCATCCGGCGTTTCCGGCGAAAGTATATTTGTCATTTTGTTACTGCTCATTCTTTGTGCCCTTTAAAAAGGTCTGTTTTTTCAAATGTTCGAACGTCAATCAGACCCAAGTCGGAAATTCGCAACTCGGGGATGACGACCAACGCTAATAGTGAATGCTGCATATAAGCATTGTTCAGCGTGCAACCTGCCGCGGCCATAGCACGCCCCAGCGCATCAGCTTTGGCGGCAACATCTTGCGCTGGCGCGTCCGACATAAGGCCGGCAACTGGCAATTCGACCAACGCCTTTTCCGCGCCGTCCTGAAATAAAGTAACGCCACCGCCTACTTCGCCCAATCGATTTGCTGCCAGCGCCATGTTTTCTGGATCAGTGCCCACAACAATCATATGATGGCTGTCATGCGCCACTGTGCTGGCCATTGCCATTTTACCTTGATAGCCAAACCCTGAAACCAATGCGTTAACAACGCCACCTGTACCACGGTGTCTTTCCACCAAAGAAATCTGGCAAACGTCGCGGGCCGGGTCGCTGATGACTTTTCCGTCTGTCACATCCATGTCAATTTCCAGCGCCTTTGTCGGTGCTTGGTTTTCAACAACACCAATCACCCGTGCCGTGACTTCGTTTGCGCCTTTGGGTGCATTTATGGCGAAACTATCTGCTGAAAGCGTTTTGCCCAGATGAACGGTTTCTTTTGCGTGCTTTGGCCAATCCAGATGCGGGCATTTAACCAAAAGCTTGCCGTTTTCAGCCAATTTTTGACCACGCCCATAAACGACCTCAATCGGCAACGTCTTAAGATCAGAGGTCAGGATTATATCCGCGCGTCGTCCAGGGGCAATTGACCCCAATTCCCGTTCCAACCCAAAATGCGTGGCTGTGTTGATCGTCGCCATTTGCAACGCAACCAATGGATCGCACCCACAATCAATGGCATGGCGCAAAACGCGGTTCATGTGACCATCATTCATCAGTGTTCCAGAATGACAATCATCTGTGCAAAGAATGAAATTCCTGCTGTCCAATCCTTTTTCGGTTATTGCTGTAATCTGGGTTTCAACATCATACCAAGCACTGCCCAGACGCATCATCGAACGCATACCCAAACGCACGCGGGCTATTGCGTCAGCCTCGCAAGTTCCTTCATGATCGTCAGCAGGACCACCTGCGACGTACGCCGCAAACGCTGGGCCCAAATCTGGGCTCGCATAATGACCTCCAACCGTTTTCCCTGCATTTTGGGTCGCAGCAATTTCCGCCAACATTTGCGGGTCGCCATTTACAACGCCAGGGAAGTTCATCATCTCACCCAGCCCAATGATGCCGGGCCAATTCATCGCCTCAGCCACATCTTCGGCACTGATCTCATAACCCGTGGTTTCCAAACCCGGTGCAGATGGCGCGCAAGACGGCATTTGGGTAAAGATGTTCACCGGTTGCATCAAGGCCTCGTCATGCATCAAACGCACGCCATCAAGACCCATTACATTGGCAATTTCATGTGGATCAGTGAACATTGTGGTCGTGCCATGGGGAATAACGGCGGCGGCAAATTCAGCGGGAATCAACATGCCGCTTTCAATGTGCATATGCCCATCACACAATCCCGGAATGGCAAAACGCCCCTGCCCGTCAATCACCTCGGTATCCTCGCAAATGCAATGACTGGCGTCAGGGCCACAATATGCAAAACGGCCATGCGAAATGGCGATTTCCGAATTTGGCAATACTTCACGTGTGTGAACATTCACCCACTGAACATTACGAAACACAAGGTCGGCAGATTTACGGCCTGCGGCCACAGCCACAAGATGAGGGGCAACATCTGCCCATGATGGAAAAGGAGTGTGATTTGTCATGTCCGAATTTGACACGAGTGCACAGCTTGTACAAGTTGTCGCAACAAAAGTT
>ERZ1048872.2271-NODE-2271-length-14007-cov-41.132956_pt1 | contig 14007 bp, 7 predicted proteins | sample MGYA00383100_ERZ1048872 | MGnify/ENA primary metagenome ERZ1048872 (study PRJEB29581, sample SAMEA5548370) | metagenome | biome: marine; feature: coastal; material: water | depth 50 m | study: Short-term variability in the microbial, nano- and picoplankton... | reverse complement strand
AACGGAAAGAGTCTAAAATGGCTGATCTGAAAAAACTGGCAGAAGAGATCGTTGGTCTTACCCTGCTTGAAGCACAAGAACTGAAAAATATCCTTAAAGACGAATACGGTATCGAGCCCGCTGCGGGCGGCGCTGTAATGGTCGCGGGTGCAGCTGGTGGTGACGCTGGCGGTGCCGCTGAGGAAGAGCAAACTGAATTCGACGTCATATTGAAGTCGCATGGAGCTTCGAAAATCAACGTGATTAAAGAAGTACGCGGCATCACTGGACTGGGCCTCAAAGAAGCCAAAGAGCTCGTCGAAGCTGGTGGCAAGGCTGTCAAAGAAGGTGTCTCGAAGGATGAAGCCGAAGAGATCAAGGGCAAGCTGGAAGCAGCTGGCGCTGAGGTTGAGGTAAAATAGTTCGCTAGGAACAGCGCCGTTTATCGGTCTGTTCCGCACGATTATGAAGGCTGGGTCTGGCTAGTTCAGGCCCAGCCGAACCTGTCTTAGACAGAGCTTCAATGGAAAGCGTTGTCTCAGGTGAGGTTCGGAACGGGAGGCTGCCTTTGGGAGGGTGGCCGGGAATTGTCCGTGTTCTTACCATCTCGTATGTGTGTGATGCCGAGTACCCGACGGTTGTCATGCACGGTGAGAAATGAAAGGTGATATCGACCATGGCTCAGTCATTCCTTGGCCAAAAACGTTTGCGCAAATACTATGGCAAAATCCGCGAAGTGTTGGATATGCCTAACCTGATTGAGGTGCAGAAATCCTCGTATGATCTTTTCCTTAACTCCGGCGAAGAACCCGTTCCGATGGACGGTGAAGGGATTAAGGGCGTTTTTCAGTCAGTCTTTCCGATAAAGGATTTTAACGAGACAAGTGTTCTGGAATTCGTATCCTACGAATTGGAAAAGCCCAAGTATGATGTAGAGGAGTGTCAACAGCGTGACATGACTTACAGTGCGCCCTTGAAGGTCACACTACGGTTAATCGTGTTTGATATCGACGAAGATACTGGCGCCAAGTCAGTTAAAGACATTAAAGAACAAGACGTCTTCATGGGTGACATGCCGCTGATGACACCGAATGGCACATTTGTGGTTAATGGTACTGAGCGTGTTATTGTGTCGCAAATGCACCGTAGCCCTGGCGTGTTCTTTGACCACGACAAAGGCAAAACTCACTCTTCCGGAAAGCTCTTGTTCGCGTGCCGTATAATCCCGTACCGCGGCAGCTGGCTGGACTTTGAGTTTGACGCTAAGGACAACGTATTCGCGCGAATCGATCGGCGTCGCAAACTACCCGTAACGACATTGCTTTACTCGCTTGGCTTGGATCAAGAAGGTATCATGGACGCTTACTATGACACCGTAAATTACAAGTTGGAAAAGAACAAAGGCTGGGTTACCAAGTTCTTCCCGGAGCGAGTTCGTGGAACGCGCCCGACGTATGACCTTGTTGATGCAGCAACTGGTGAGATAATTGGTGAAGCAGGAAAAAAAGTGACACCGCGCGCGGTGAAAAAAATCATTGATGATGGAAAAATCACCGAGCTGTTGTTGCCGTTTGATTTGATCACTGGAAAATTTGTTGCAAAAGATATCATCAACGAAGAAACCGGCGCGATTTATGTCGAAGCTGGAGATGAGCTGACCCTTGAGTACGACAAAGATGGTGATCTCATTGGTGGTTCGGCTAAAGAACTGGTGGATGCTGGCATCACGGATATTCCCGTCCTAGACATCGACAACATCAATGTCGGACCATACATGCGCAACACCATGGCGACCGACAAGAACATGAACAGAGAGACGGCGCTGATGGATATCTATCGCGTCATGCGGCCGGGTGAGCCACCCACGGTTGAAGCCGCATCAGCCCTGTTCGATACTTTGTTTTTCGACGGTGAGCGTTACGACCTATCGGCCGTTGGTCGCGTCAAGATGAACATGCGGCTTGCGCTGGACGCAGAAGACACCATGCGCACTCTACGCAAGGAAGACATTGTATCTTGCATAAAGGCGTTGGTGGAGCTGCGAGACGGTAGAGGCGATGTAGATGACATCGATCACCTTGGTAACCGTCGCGTTCGGTCAGTCGGTGAGTTGATGGAAAATCAATACCGCGTAGGTTTGCTGCGTATGGAGCGCGCCATTAAAGAAAGGATGTCCTCCGTCGAAATTGACACGGTTATGCCTCAAGACTTGATCAATGCGAAACCCGCTGCTGCTGCAGTACGAGAGTTTTTTGGCTCGTCACAACTATCTCAATTCATGGACCAAACTAATCCGTTGTCGGAAGTCACCCACAAACGCCGTCTATCGGCACTTGGACCGGGTGGTCTGACGCGCGAACGTGCCGGTTTTGAGGTGCGTGACGTGCATCCGACGCATTATGGTCGAATGTGCCCGATTGAGACGCCAGAGGGGCCAAATATTGGTCTAATCAATTCATTGGCGACATTTGCTCGCGTTAATAAATACGGGTTTATTGAGACGCCGTATCGAAAGGTCGAAGAAGGTCAGGTCACTGACGAAGTACACTACATGTCTGCGACCGAAGAAATGCGCCACACTGTGGCACAGGCAAACGCCACGCTTGACGAAGACGGTAAGTTTATTAACGAAATGGTAAATACGCGTCAGTCTGGTGATTACACCATGGCACCGGTTAGCGCAGTTGACCTTATCGACGTTTCGCCAAAACAGTTGGTCTCGGTTGCTGCCTCCCTTATTCCGTTTTTGGAAAATGACGACGCTAACCGCGCTCTGATGGGATCAAACATGCAACGTCAGGCGGTACCTTTGTTGCGCGCTGAGTCGCCGTTAGTGGGTACTGGCATTGAAGAGAAAGTTGCCATCGACTCCGGTGCTGCAATTCAAGCGCGCCGCGCTGGAATAATCGACCAAGTTGATGCTCAGCGAATAGTCGTTCGTGCCACATCTGACTTAGAGTTGGGCGATGCTGGTGTTGATATATACCGCCTCCGAAAGTTTCAGCGGTCAAACCAGAACACCTGTATCAACCAGCGACCGCTGGTGAAGGTTGGTGACACAGTGGCCAAGGGCGAAGTAATTGCAGATGGCCCGTCTACAGATCTTGGTGAGCTAGCGCTTGGTAAGAACGTGGTCGTCGCATTCATGCCTTGGAATGGATATAATTACGAAGACTCTATATTGATTTCTGAGCGGATCGCTCGCGATGATGTGTTTACGTCGGTGCATATTGAGGAATTCGAGGTCGCGGCTCGTGACACCAAGCTGGGTCCCGAAGAGATTACCCGTGACATTCCGAATGTTGGTGAAGAGGCTTTGCGTAACCTCGATGAAGCCGGCATTGTTTACATTGGTGCGGATGTAGAGCCCGGCGATATTCTGGTAGGCAAGATCACGCCAAAGGGCGAAAGTCCGATGACGCCGGAAGAGAAATTATTGCGTGCTATCTTCGGTGAGAAAGCCTCTGATGTGCGTGACACTTCGCTACGAGTGAAGCCAGGTGATTTCGGAACCGTTGTAGAGGTACGCGTCTTCAACCGTCATGGTGTCGAAAAAGACGAACGTGCCTTGCAGATTGAGCGTGAAGAGATCGAACGACTGGCCCGTGACCGGGATGATGAACTTGCCATCTTGGATCGCAATATTTACGCCCGTCTACGCGGCATGATTTACGGGAAGGTGGCTGTCAAGGGTCCCAAAGGCGTCAGGCCCAACTCGGAAATCACTGAGGAATTGCTTGCCAGCCTGAGCCGTGGCCAGTGGTGGCAGTTGGCGTTGGCTGATGAGGCGGATGCACAAGTAGTCGAGGCGCTTAACGAACAATATGAGGTTCAAAAACGAGCACTCGAGCATCGGTTCGAGGACAAGGTTGAGAAAGTGCGTCGTGGCGATGATTTGCCACCAGGTGTAATGAAGATGGTCAAGGTATTTATCGCGGTTAAGCGCAAGCTACAACCAGGTGATAAGATGGCCGGACGTCACGGTAACAAAGGGGTAATTTCTAAGGTTGTCCCGATGGAAGATATGCCATTCCTTGCAGATGGTACACCAGTTGACTTCTGTTTGAATCCCTTGGGTGTGCCATCCCGGATGAATGTGGGCCAAATTCTTGAGACCCACATGGGTTGGGCCGCGCGCGGTTTGGGTATCAAAGTAGATGACGCGTTGCAGGAATATCGTCGTTCGGGCGACTTAACTCCAGTACGGGATTCGTTACGTCACGCTTACGGAGAGGATGTATACGAAGAAGGCATCCGCGAACTAGATGAAGGTGCGTTGATTGAAGCCGCTGGGAATGTAACCCGTGGTGTGCCTATTGCGACGCCAGTTTTTGATGGCGCCAAAGAAGGAGATGTGAACGATGCGCTTGTGCGCGCCGGATTTGATCACTCGGGCCAGTCGGTCTTGTTTGATGGGCGTACCGGCGAGCAGTTCGCGCGTCCGGTAACGGTGGGTGTGAAGTATCTATTGAAGCTGCATCACCTAGTCGACGACAAAATTCATGCCCGTTCAACGGGGCCTTACTCGCTTGTTACGCAGCAGCCGCTGGGTGGTAAGGCGCAGTTTGGTGGCCAGAGGTTTGGGGAAATGGAGGTCTGGGCTTTGGAGGCTTATGGCGCCGCTTACACCCTGCAGGAAATGTTGACAGTTAAGTCGGATGACGTAGCAGGACGAACGAAAGTCTATGAAAGTATTGTCAAAGGTGAAGACAACTTTGAAGCCGGAGTACCGGAGTCGTTCAACGTCCTTGTAAAAGAAGTGCGTGGCCTCGGGCTGAACATGGAACTCCTGGATGCGGAGGTTGAGGAATAATCACCTCAATCAGCAGGTTAAACAATCGTGTCTAACCTGCCCGCCTCCGCACCAAAGCAAAGGAAATGCTATGAACCAGGAAATCACAAATAACCCGTTTAACCCCCTCACTCCGCCGAAAGTGTTCGACGAAATTAAGGTGTCGCTGGCTTCGCCTGAGCGAATCCTCTCGTGGTCGTACGGTGAGATAAAAAAACCCGAAACCATCAACTATCGGACATTCAAGCCTGAGCGTGACGGTCTTTTCTGCGCGCGTATATTCGGACCAATCAAAGATTATGAGTGTCTTTGCGGCAAATATAAGCGCATGAAGTACCGAGGCGTTGTCTGTGAAAAATGCGGCGTTGAAGTAACTCTTCAAAAAGTGCGTCGCGAGCGGATGGGTCACATCGAACTAGCTGCTCCGGTTGCTCATATCTGGTTCCTCAAATCGCTGCCGAGCCGTATTGGCTTGATGTTAGATATGACGCTGCGAGATCTCGAACGTGTGTTGTATTTTGAAAACTATGTCGTCATCGAACCCGGACTGACTGACCTGCAGTATGGACAGATGCTGACTGAAGAGGAGTACATGGATGCTCAGGACGCATACGGCATGGATGCGTTCACTGCTAACATCGGTGCTGAAGCAATCCGTGAAATGCTTGCAGCAATTGATTTGGACAGTGAAGCTGAGCAACTTCGTGCTGATTTGGCGGAAGCAACTGGCGAGTTAAAGCCCAAAAAAATCATCAAGCGGCTCAAAGTTGTCGAGAGCTTCCTGGAATCTGGCAATCGCCCGGAGTGGATGGTCCTGACCGTAATCCCGGTGATCCCACCAGAACTACGGCCGTTGGTGCCGTTAGATGGAGGCCGTTTTGCAACATCGGATCTCAATGATCTATATCGTCGCGTAATCAACCGCAATAATCGCCTGAAGCGGCTGATTGAACTCCGCGCGCCCGACATTATCGTTCGGAATGAGAAGCGGATGCTGCAGGAGTCTGTCGACGCACTGTTTGATAATGGTCGACGTGGCCGTGTGATTACGGGTGCTAACAAGAGGCCGTTGAAATCGCTTTCGGACATGCTCAAGGGTAAGCAGGGCCGATTCCGTCAAAATTTATTGGGTAAGCGCGTCGACTTTTCGGGGCGTTCTGTCATTGTGACTGGTCCAGAGCTCAAGCTGCACCAGTGTGGTTTACCCAAAAAGATGGCGTTGGAGCTTTTCAAACCATTTATCTATTCACGCCTTGAAGCCAAGGGTTTATCCTCGACGGTGAAGCAAGCAAAGAAACTGGTCGAAAAAGAGCGTCCGGAAGTCTGGGATATTTTAGACGAGGTAATTCGGGAACATCCGGTTATGTTGAACCGTGCTCCGACATTGCACCGTTTGGGGATTCAGGCGTTTGAGCCAGTTTTGATCGAAGGCAAAGCTATACAGTTACATCCGCTCGTTTGTTCGGCTTTCAACGCGGACTTCGATGGAGACCAAATGGCAGTGCATGTTCCACTGAGCCTCGAGGCTCAGTTGGAAGCGCGTGTTCTAATGATGTCGACTAATAACGTTTTGTCGCCCGCGAACGGTGCACCAATCATTGTTCCATCGCAGGATATGATATTGGGGCTTTATTACACAACCATCGAACGAGAAGGTATGAATGGCGAGGGTATGATCTTTTCGTCGATAGAGGAAGTTCAGTATGCTCTGGATGCTGGTGAAGTGCATCTTCATGCTAAAATTACTGCGCGTATCCCGCAAATTGATGAAAACGGTTTGGAAATAATGCAACGTTTTCAAACCACACCTGGCCGTGTGCGGTTGGGTTCACTGTTGCCGCAGAACGCTAAGGCGCCGTTTGAGTTGGTGAATAAGTTACTTCGTAAGAAAGATGTGCAGAATGTTATCGACACAGTCTACCGTTACTGCGGTCAGAAAGAGTCGGTCATCTTTTGCGATCACATCATGACTATGGGGTTCCGCGAAGCGTTCAAGGCGGGCATTTCGTTTGGCAAAGACGATATGGTAGTACCCGACAATAAGTGGACGCTTGTGGATGAAACCCGAGATCAGGTTAAGGATTTTGAACAGCAGTACATGGATGGTCTGATCACTCAGGGTGAAAAATACAACAAGGTCGTAGATGCCTGGTCAAAATGCAACGACAAGGTTACTGATGCCATGATGGGCACGATTTCGGACGTGGTGCGGGATGAAAATGGCGCCGAAGCAGAACCGAATTCGGTGTACATGATGGCGCATTCAGGCGCGCGTGGCTCTGTAACGCAGATGAAACAATTGGGCGGTATGCGTGGCCTGATGGCCAAACCGAACGGTGACATCATCGAGACGCCTATCATTTCAAACTTTAAGGAAGGTTTGACGGTTCTTGAATACTTCAATTCGACACACGGCGCCCGTAAGGGCTTGTCTGATACCGCGCTGAAAACGGCTAACTCGGGCTATCTCACCCGTCGTTTGGTCGACGTTGCGCAGGATTGCATTGTTCGCATGAACGATTGCGGAACCGATACAGCCATTACAGCGGAAGCGGCGGTTAACGATGGTGAGATAGTCGCTTCCTTGGCTGAGCGCATTCTTGGCCGAGTTTCGGCTGAGGACATTCTACGCCCCGGTACGGACGAGGTTATTGCCTCGAACGGGCAGCTGATCGACGAACGACTGGCCGATACAATCGACGAAGCGGGAGTCGCGACAGCCCGCATTCGTTCGCCTCTGACCTGTGAAGCGGAAGAGGGTGTTTGCGCTCAGTGTTATGGGCGCGACCTCGCGCGTGGAACAATGGTGAACACTGGCGAAGCAGTCGGTATTATCGCGGCACAGTCGATCGGTGAACCTGGTACGCAGTTAACGATGCGTACATTCCACATTGGCGGTGTTGCGCAAGGTGGCCAACAGTCGTTCTTGGAAGCGAGCCAAGAGGGCAAGATTTCATTCGAAAATGACAATATTTTGAAGAATTCTGCCGGCGAACTATTGGTTATGGGTCGCAACATGAAGTTGCTCATTGTTGATGACAATGGTGAAGAGCGCGCCAGTCATAAGGTTGGGTACGGTTCTAAGCTTTTCGTTAAAGATGGACAGACAATCGCACGTGGTGACAAGCTGTTCGAATGGGATCCTTATACTTTGCCGATCATTGCCGAAAAATCAGGTGGTGCGAAGTTCGTCGATTTGGTCACGGGTGTGTCGGTGCGGAATGAGACTGACGACGCTACAGGAATGACCCAAAATATCGTATCGGATTGGCGTGCTGCTCCACGTGGCAACGAGCTTAAGCCAGAGATCATTCTTGTGGATGGCGACGGTGAGCCCGTGCGCAACGATGCTGGCAACCCTGTACATTACCCAATGTCTGTAGACGCAATCTTGTCTATCGAAGAAGGAGAAAGCGTAACGGCCGGGGATGTTGTTGCGCGTATTCCGCGTGAAGGTGCTAAGACCAAGGACATCACCGGTGGCTTGCCTCGTGTGGCTGAATTGTTCGAAGCGCGCCGTCCCAAGGATCATGCGATTATTGCTGAAATCGACGGGTATGTCCGTTTTGGCCGTGATTACAAGAACAAGCGCCGCATTTCGATTGAACCCAGCGACGAGACGATGGAGCCAGTCGAATACATGGTGCCAAAGGGGAAGCACATTCCTGTCCAGGAAGGCGATTTTGTCCAGAAGGGCGATTACATCATGGACGGAAACCCGGCACCGCACGATATTCTGTCAATCATGGGTGTTGAAGCGCTCGCTGACTATATGATTGACGAAGTGCAAGACGTGTATCGTCTTCAAGGTGTGAAAATCAACGACAAGCATATCGAAGTAATCGTGCGCCAGATGTTGCAAAAATGGGAAATCCAAGATTCTGGGGATACCACGCTGTTGAAAGGTGAGCATGTTGATAAGCAGGAATTTGATGCAGCTTGCGAAAAGGCGCTAGCTAAAGGAGGACGTCCGGCACAGGGAGAACCGATCCTGCTCGGCATTACAAAAGCGTCTCTGCAGACGCGGTCTTTCATTTCGGCTGCTTCGTTTCAAGAGACGACCCGTGTTCTGACTGAGGCTTCAGTTCAGGGTAAAAAAGATAAGTTAGTTGGGCTCAAGGAAAACGTAATAGTTGGTCGTTTGATACCGGCGGGCACTGGAGGTGCAACGCAGACAGTACGCCGTGTAGCCCAAGATCGTGATAATGTCGTAATTGAAGCGCGCCGCGAAGAGGCCGAAGCGGCCGCAGCGCTTGCTGCGCCAGTTGAAGACATCGGAGCAGACGATGTATTTGGCAGCAGTGTAAGTGATACGATGGAAAGTCGAGATACCGAATAAGGTCCGATTAGGACAAGTTAGAAAAGCCCCCAAGAAAAATCTGGGGGCTTTTTTTGTTCCGACCGTTAGATTGGAGACGAAAAGCGCTCAACATTTGATGCTGCTTTGATGTCTTATAAGCGTCATAGAATTGTGTGGAACGTAGAGGTCACAATGCGAACACCATCAGGCAATTTGGTGGGGGCATGTCTGATGGTTTGCTCAATGGCAGCTTTCACGCTTAATGACGCCTGCATTAAGGCATTGGGTCCAACTATACCGTTGTTTCAGATACTGTTTTTGCGAGGTATTCTTTCCACCCTGCTCGTTTGGTCGCTAGCCCGTGCTGTTGGGCCAATTAAATGGCGGTTTCCGCCAAAAGATTGGATATTAGTTGCAACGAGGACTTTGGCTGAAATTGCGGCGGCCTATTTCTTTCTTTCGGCGCTGTATCATATACCTCTAGCCAACTTGACGGCGGTTATGCAAATTCTACCGCTCACGGTTACGTTGGGTGGCTGGCTGTTTTTTGATGAAGTCGTTGGATGGCGGCGTATGAGTGCCATTCTGATTGGCTTTTTTGGCATCTTGCTTATTGTCAGGCCGGGCTCGGACGGATTCGATCTGTATTCATTTTATGCGTTGGCGGCTGTGGTTTTTGTTACAATACGCGATCTATCCACTCGGCGTATGTCAGCTGAAACTCCGTCAATGACCGTGACGCTTGTGGCTTCAGTAGCGATCACACTGTTTTCAGGTATTGTCGGCTTGAACGATGCATGGGTGCCGCTCGACATCAGACAAGTTACTTTGATAGCGGCTGCAGCAGTTTTTATCCTTGGTGGTTATCTATTTTCTGTGTTGGTCATGCGTGTGGGTGAAGTGTCGTTTATTGCCCCTTTTCGTTATACTGGGCTCTTGTGGGCATTACTCCTCGGATTTCTTGTTTTTGGACATTGGCCAGATCAGCTGACACTCTTGGGATGTGTCATCGTAGTGGTGTCAGGCCTTTTTGTTTTTTTACGGGAACGGGAGCTTTCAGTTCATTAAAAACTGAGCCCATTTTGCCTCGCTGTCGCCAAGAAAAATGCTCCATGATTTTTTTTGCCAATATGTCAGCAGTGTTAGCATTTCAACGTAAGCAGTCGCTTGCTTGAACGAAGTATCGAAGATTTTGTTGAGGCACATTTTTATGAAAACCTCATTCAAAGCGCGTTTTGCATTGGAATGCAGCAAACACTAAAGTCAAAAATCAAAGTCGAATTGAAACTTCAGTTCTGCTGGTTTCGGCAAAATTATTGCCCTGATGACAAATATTATTTTATTCATCAGTTAGTGCGAATAAAGGCCTTTTTCTAACCTTGATGGTATCTATATTCGTTTGAATTTTATTGATGGCTGGATACGTAAATCGATGAACGAAAATAATCTGCCTACCTTTTTTGTGAATTTACAGCGCCATATATCGGGTGAAGGAAGCCAGGTATTCTTCTCGACCCAATGTAACGGGGAAGTAGTGTTGACAAAAGAGTAGACAAAATTTATACGCGCACGCACCCGGTACTGAAGGATTCTCCTTTAAAGCCGATATCAAAATTGTAGTAGACAAGGTCTCGGCTATTTTGAAGCTGGCACCCTCTGTAAACTCACCGCGTCGTTTGCCTCGGAATGGAAACGATTGCGGCTTCTGCGCTTGTGATTTCACAAGTAGCAACGATGTAAATAACCGTGCTGGGGAAACTCTGCGCAACACAAGAAAAGCAAACGGGAAAGAGACCCTATGCCAACTATTCAACAGCTGATCCGCAAGCCGCGGCAGCCAAAAATTAAACGCTCGAAGTCGCAGCACCTAGAGCAGTGCCCTCAAAAGCGTGGTGTTTGTACCCGCGTTTACACAACAACACCAAAAAAGCCGAACTCGGCTATGCGAAAAGTTGCAAAGGTTCGCCTAACCAACGGATACGAGGTGATCTCTTATATCCCGGGTGAAAGCCACAACCTGCAAGAACACTCCGTGGTCTTGATCCGTGGTGGTCGTGTCAAGGACCTTCCCGGCGTTCGATACCACATCTTGCGTGGCGTTCTAGATACCCAAGGCGTCAAAGATCGTAAGCAGCGTCGTTCGAAATATGGCGCGAAGCGTCCCAAGTAAGAAGGAGAGGCTGAGATGTCACGTCGTCACGCCGCCGAAAAACGCGAAATTTTACCTGACGCCAAATACGGCGATAAGGTTCTTAGCAAATTTATGAACAACCTAATGATCGACGGTAAGAAGTCGGTCGCGGAGCGCATCGTTTATAATGCACTAGACCGCGTTGAAACCAAAATAAAACGCGCACCAGTTGAAGTGTTCCATGAAGCACTGGACAACATTAAACCGTCGGTCGAAGTGCGTTCTCGCAGAGTCGGTGGTGCCACCTACCAAGTTCCGGTTGAAGTGCGGCCTGAGCGTCGCGAAGCGCTCGCGATTCGCTGGTTGATCACTGCGTCGAGGAACCGCAACGAAAATACAATGGAAGAACGCCTTGCGGGCGAACTTCTAGACGCCGTTAACTCGCGCGGAACCGCCGTGAAAAAGCGGGAAGACACTCACAAAATGGCTGAGGCGAACAAGGCATTCAGCCACTATCGCTGGTAATCCCCAGAGGACACAAGATCAATGGCACGCGAATATACGCTCGAACACTACCGCAACTTCGGTATCATGGCGCATATCGATGCAGGCAAAACAACCTGCTCGGAGCGCATCCTGTACTATACTGGAAAATCCCACAATATTGGCGAAGTGCACGACGGTGCGGCAACCATGGATTGGATGGAACAGGAACAAGAACGCGGTATTACAATAACTTCGGCTGCGACCACTACATTCTGGGAGCGCACGGAGGACGGTCAGACGGCAGACACGCCTAAACATCGCCTGAATATCATCGATACCCCCGGACACGTCGACTTCACTATTGAAGTTGAGCGCTCTTTGGCAGTTCTCGACGGAGCCGTTTGCGTTTTAGACGCTAACGCTGGCGTGGAACCTCAAACAGAAACCGTGTGGCGTCAGGCTGACCGTTACAAAGTGCCTCGCATGGTATTTGTTAACAAGATGGATAAAATTGGCGCAGATTTTTTCAATTGCGTCGAAATGATCGAAGACCGTACCGGGGCGACAGCAGTGCCTGTGGCTATTCCAATTGGTGCCGAGACTGAACTCGAAGGCCTTATCGACTTGGTCACCATGGAAGAGTGGCTTTGGCAGGGTGAAGACCTCGGTGCTTCCTGGATCAAAGCGCCGATTCGTGACAGCTTGAAGAGTATGGCTGACGAATGGCGCGGTAAAATGATTGAAGCGGCCGTCGAGATGGACGACGATGCAATGATGGAGTACCTTGAAGGCAACGAGCCCGATGTTAGTACGTTGCGTACTTTGCTTCGCAAGGGAACTCTGGAAATGGCCTTCGTGCCAGTTTTAGGTGGATCAGCGTTCAAAAACAAAGGGGTCCAACCTTTACTAAATGCTGTGATTGACTACTTGCCGAGTCCGCTGGATGTTGTGGATTATTTGGGCTTCAAGCCAGGCGACGATGACGAAGTTCGGGATATCGCAAGGCGCGCGGATGACGATATGGCATTTTCCGGATTGGCATTCAAAATTATGAATGACCCATTTGTTGGTTCCTTAACTTTCACTCGGATTTATTCGGGGACTCTCAGTAAGGGTGAAACCTTGTTGAATTCGACCAAAGGAAAAAAAGAGCGTATCGGTCGTATGATGATGATGCACTCCAATAACAGAGAAGAAATCACGGAAGCATTTGCGGGTGACATCATTGCGCTTGCGGGCCTGAAAGATACCACAACCGGTGACACATTATGTGCCGTCAACGAACCTGTGGTTCTTGAAACGATGACTTTCCCTGATCCTGTGATTGAGATCGCCGTAGAGCCTAAAACTAAGGCCGATCAGGAGAAAATGTCACAAGGCCTAGGCCGTTTAGCCGCGGAGGATCCGTCGTTTCGCGTTGAAACAGATTTGGAGTCTGGGCAAACAATTATGAAAGGCATGGGTGAACTTCACTTGGACATTCTCGTGGATCGTCTGAAACGTGAATTTAAAGTCGAGGCCAACATTGGCGCACCTCAAGTTGCCTACCGGGAAACGATTGGTCACGAGGTGGAGCACACTTACACCCACAAGAAGCAGTCGGGTGGCTCTGGCCAATATGCTGAGGTGAAAATGATCATTTCGCCGACGGAACCCGGTGAGGGCTATTCGTTTGAGAGCCGCGTTGTTGGTGGTGCTGTTCCAAAAGAATATATTCCTGGTGTAGAGAAGGGTATCAAGTCGGTGATGGACTCTGGTCCTTTGGCGGGTTTCCCAGTGATCGATTTCAAGGTTGCTTTGATTGACGGTAAGTTCCACGACGTGGACTCTTCAGTTCTAGCCTTCGAAATTGCTGGACGCATGGGAATGCGCGAGGGAATGCGTATGGCGGGTGCCAAATTGCTCGAGCCGGTCATGAAAGTCGAAGTTATTACCCCAGAAGACTACACTGGCGGTATTATTGGCGATCTGACATCACGTCGTGGGCAGGTGACAGGGCAGGAACCGCGCGGTAACGCCGTGGCAATCGACGCCATGGTACCGCTAGCCAACATGTTTGGCTATATTAACACTTTGCGTTCGATGTCGTCGGGCCGTGCCCAATTCACCATGCAATTCGACCATTATGATCCGGTTCCGCAAAATATATCGGAAGAGATCCAGGCTAAATTTGCATAATCGGGATGGCGGGGTGAACCCCGCCCTACCCAACCATCGTAGGGCGGGGTTTATCTCGCCGATCCAGAAAAAGAGGAGCCTTTGAAATGGCAAAGGAAAAGTTTGAGCGTATAAAGCCGCACTGTAATATTGGAACGATTG
>ERZ1048872.2264-NODE-2264-length-14028-cov-9.758463_pt1 | contig 14028 bp, 11 predicted proteins | sample MGYA00383100_ERZ1048872 | MGnify/ENA primary metagenome ERZ1048872 (study PRJEB29581, sample SAMEA5548370) | metagenome | biome: marine; feature: coastal; material: water | depth 50 m | study: Short-term variability in the microbial, nano- and picoplankton... | reverse complement strand
GTAGATACTGAAGCAGAACAGAAACTTGCAAGCATGTTCGGTATCCGCAGTATCCCTTCCATCCTTTTTGTACCCAAAAATGACAAACCGCAAATGAGCATGGGTGCGCTGCCTAAAGAAACTTTCCGGCAGTTGATCAAGGAAGCTCTTGGTCTGGAAGAACCCTGCAAGTGACATTGTCATCGCACAACGTTTCCTAAAGTTTTGAAGTAGAAGTAATTAACCCGGGCCTTAAAATGCCGACTGCGATCTTCGGGACTTTAAAGAACCCCTCCAACAGACCAACACACAGATCATTTCAAAAATTATTTTTTCCTAGTTAATTTAGCCCTGAATCTGCTGAAGGAACAGATTTTGGATAGATTGTTTAGAAATCAGCTAAAGCTGTAGCTTGTCAGCTTATAATCAAATTATGAAAACACACATGAAATTCCGGAAAACAAATTTAATAATCTGGAAATCCCTCTTTATATTAGTCATTTATTATGATTCTGCTTCAACAGCAGTTGCGCAAAATTCAGCGGACTCCATCTCGACTGTTGTGATCGACAGTGCGCCCAAAAAACTTTATTCTGAATTATATGCAGATAAAATAGGCAATACGTTCATGGTTGAAATCTATGAAGAACCACAGGAAGGCGAAAATTTAATACATTTTCGATCTTTTAAAAATGGAAAAATTATTGGCCGCAAATCGCAAGCATTAGCAGATGCGCATAATTTTACATTTATGATAAATGAATCAAATAGGCGTATCATGGCTGAGGATACAGAAGATATGCTCTATAAAGTACTCAAAAAATTGATGGAGGAATCTGACCAGAAATTAAAGTCTAATTTGGATGATATGTTTGATCAGGAAAAATTAGCCCAGAGCCTTTCAGAAAAGATCAAAACACCTGATGATCAAATTCAAACCATGGCAGAAAAGATCTCAAAGAAAATCACCTTTGACGGCGGAACTGTACAAAACATGGCGAAACGCATTTCAGAGCAAATAAAAACTCCGGATGAACAGATTGCTGCCATGGCAACCAGAATTTCGAAAGAGATACAAACTCCGGATGAGCAGATTGCAGCGATGGCTTCACGAATTTCGAAAGAGATACAAACTCCGGATGAGCAAATATCTAATATGGCTTCACAAATATCTCAGCAAATAAAAACGCCAGAAGACCAAATATCTAATATGGCTTCACAAATATCTCAGCAAATAAAAACGCCGGAAGCACTAATTAATGAGGATTCTCTGGCATTAACACTGGCTATCAAATTAACTCAAAAAGAAAACTTGGTTGCCGTAAAAATTCCTCCTTATGCTGAATTGCTGAGTCAAGTTTCAGATAGCAACCAAAAGCAGGACTACGAAAATACGATTGCGATCCTCGACGAAGATATTGCCGACCGAACTCCGGAAGAGCAACGAAAAGCACTAAAAATATCAGGACTCATGTCTGTACTTGTTGCTTCAAAGAAATTAAAACGCGCCATCTCGACTATTGAAGATTACGACCTTCCGGACGATCCTGCTTTACGTGAAATTTCTGCTGCGCTGTCTCAATGGATCAGTAAAAATTTGGTTCTAAAATAAAGTTTTAATTTGCTCAATGCTTTAAGCCTTGGATTTAAATCTACTTGAGTCTAATTTTAACTATCTGTTTACCTAACATCCACTAACTAAAACGCTCATAGCTGAAACATTAAAAGTGCTACTTCAGTTGGTTATAATATAAAAAAGCATTTTTTAACTTCTCACCCAAAAACTGCCTACCTCTCAAACATAAGCTGTAAGAGAATCTGTTACAAAACCCACGTAGCTCTGTCAAATTGCTTTTCCCATGATGATGTCTTCATGAAAACAAGCTCAGAGTGAGGACGAGTTGTAAGCACCCAAATTTTGAAGTATAATTTTCAAATTATGTCTTTTACTTGTCAAGTTCAGTGAATCAATGTAGGATTCACTTTGGAACTAGTTTAGAACTTAAAAGTGATTAACCTTTCCTGAGAAATGGCCATGAGTGATGCTTCTTTCACATTGGAACAATACGAACTTCACCCTAGAACAATCATACGCAATGCCACACCTCCTGAATTATATGAAGAAGCACTAACATACGAACCTGATGCGTCTATTTCTTCTGTAGGAGCACTGATCGTCTCTTCTTATGAAAAAACAGGACGCAGCCCAAAGGACAAGCGTATTGTCGAATATCCAAGTATCGATAAAGACGTCTGGTGGGGCAATATTAACATTGGAATGGATGAAGCTACTTTCATGATTTCCAGGGGACGCGCAATTGACTATTTGAATACTCAACAGCGGATTTACGTTGTTGACGGATATGCGGGATGGGATCCTAAATACAGGATAAAAGTCCGCATAGTTGCCACACGTCCGTATCATGCTTTGTTTATGCATAATATGTTGATCCGTCCAACTGCAGAAGAATTAGCAGACTTTGGAGAACCGGATTACGTAATTTTTAATGCCGGTCAGTTTCCTGCAAATCCACTCACTAAACACATGACTTCACGTACTAGTGTGGAACTGAGTTTTGAGCGTAAAGAGTTTGTGATTCTCGGTACAGAGTATGCCGGTGAAATGAAGAAAGGTGTTTTCACTATAATGAACTACATCATGCCCAAACAGGGTATACTTTCGATGCACAGTTCTGCCAATGAAGGTAGAGATGGTGATGTAGCAATCTTTTTCGGTTTATCCGGAACGGGAAAAACAACTCTGTCCGCAGATCCTAAACGTGAACTTATAGGAGATGATGAACATTGCTGGACAGACGACGGAGTTTTTAACATTGAAGGTGGTTGTTATGCCAAATGTATAAACCTTTCTGAAGATAAAGAACCGGACATTTACAGGGCAATCCGTTTTGGAACAGTGCTGGAAAATGTTGATTATGACAGGAACACACGCGTTGTTGATTACGACGGAACTTCCCTCACGGAAAACACAAGAGCGTCCTATCCGATAGATTATATTTTAAACTCGAAAATTCCCTGCATGGGAGGACATCCCCAGAATATCATTTTCCTGACCTGTGATGCCTTCGGAGTACTACCTCCTGTCAGTAAACTTACATCTGCGCAGGCCATGTATCATTTCATCAGCGGTTATACTGCGAAAGTCGCCGGTACGGAAATGGGAGTAACTGAACCGGAAGCGACTTTTTCCGCGTGCTTTGGAGCAGCCTTCATGGTTTGGCATCCCAGCAAATATGCTGAACTCTTAGCAAAACGTATTGAACAAAATGGAACTTCGGTTTGGCTGGTGAACACTGGCTGGAGCGGTGGCGGTTATGGAGAAGGTGAGCGAATATCACTCAAGTATACACGTTCAATTATTGACTCAATTCTGGATGGAACCATGAAAAACGCACCGAAGGTCCATAATGATTTGTTTGGTTTTGATGTTCCAACTGAATGTCCAAAAGTTCCAGATGAAATTTTGAAACCACGTAATACCTGGTCTGACGGAAATGCCTATGACAAAGCAGCCTTAAAGCTGGCAAACATGTTTCAGGAAAACTTCAAACAGTTTGAAGAAGGTTCCAGCGATGAAATTATACAGGCAGGACCAAAGGCTTCCTGAGTTAAACTGACATCCTCTTAATAAAGCCGTGTTCAGCGCGGAGTTACTCTTTCCGTTAAAAAGCTTTATTTTTGAGACTGTTACTCAGTAGATTAATTTGCTGAAAACTTTTTAAAGCTGATAATCCTGCATATTTCAGAAAACCAAACAACTATGATACAAAAACTTCGTCAAGCAATGTTAGAACAAGAATTAGACATGCTGATTGTTGTCTCAACTGATGAACACCTTAACGAATACCTCCCTGCGCAGAATTGGCGTTTAGAGGCTTCAACATCATCCGGAAGTTCACCGGGTTTTTCCGGTTCAGCCGGAACAGCGGTCTTTTGCCTTGAGGGACGTTCCCAGCTTTTTGTTGATTCACGTTATCATTTACAGGCAGAGCAGACATGCGGTGAAAATTTTGAAATTCAGAAATTGGGAAATGAAAGTGTGCTTAAGCCTCAAAAATGGATTGCCTCCCGTTCAGAAAAGGCTTTAACAGTTGGATCTGATCCTTTTGTGATGAGCCCAAAAGATTGGCGGGGTTATGAAAATGCTGTTGTAAAATCAGGTCACAGTTTGAAAGCGATTACTCCAAATATGGTGGACAGTGTTTGGGCTAATCGGCCAAATCCTCCCAAAAATAAGATCTATCCTCTTGCTTTGGAATACACAGGTAAGACCAGCGCCTGCAAGTTAGCTGATGTACGGAAGAAAATGAATGAATCCGGAATGGGAAAAGACAGAAAAGCGGATGTTTTGTTGTTAACCATGCTTGACGAAATTGCCTGGCTCACTAACTTACGCGGCAGTGATATTGAGTACAATCCTGTTTTTGAAGCATATGCTGCTATTTTTCAGGATAGAGCATTGTGTTTTTGCCATCATCCGGAAGCAGATTTAAGCAAGCACTGTCCAGACTGGGAGTTCAGGCCATATGCTGAATATCCGGAATTTTTGGAAAAAATTGCGCAAGATGAAAATGTAAAAGCTTGGCTTGATCCTTCAACAATTACTATGGGTACACGTCTGGCATTTTCGAAAAAACAGGTTATAGAAAAGAAAAATCCCATCGTTTTAGCGAAAGCACTTAAAAACCCAACTGAAATCAACTCCACAAAAAATGCCCATAAACAGGCTGCGGTTGGAGTTGTAAAAAGTTTTCGACGTTTACAAAAAGCAATTGATCTAGAACAGCCTGTAACCGAAAAAGAATACAGTGACTGGCTTTATGAAGCATATTCACAAGCAGAGGATTTTTCGGATCTTAGTTTCAACACAATCGCAGGTTCCGGACCGAATGGAGCAATTGTGCATTACGGAAATCCAGATTCAAAAAACGCGATGAAGAATGGTGAGCTGTTGCTTGTAGATTCTGGAATCCAGTGTGCTGGCGGAACCACAGACGCGACGCGGACTGTCATTCTCGGAAAAGAGGATGAGAAGCAGAAACGGACTTTCACTTTGGTTCTGCAGGCACATATACGCTTGGCCAGACAGGTTTTTCCTGAAGGAACAACGGGAGCATCTCTGGATTCCATTACTCGTTCCGGACTCTGGAATGCGGGTTTGGATTATGGTCACGGCACAGGACATGGAGTGGGCGCTTTTTTGAATGTGCATGAAGGTCCCCAGCGTATCTCACCTTTTGCGTTTGATGTGGCTCTGCAGGAAGGAATGGTACTTTCAAATGAACCAGGATATTATGAAAACAACTGGGGTGGAATTCGGCTGGAAAATCTTTACGTGATCAAGAAAGCCCAAGGACTTCCGGAACATCCAGGTGGTAATGGGTGGCTCGCTTTTGAAACACTGACACTGATTCCATTTGATCCAAGATTGATTGACAGAGATTTACTTTCGGCTGATGAATTACAATGGCTGGATGAATATCATCAACGTGTTTTTACTGAGATTTCACCTCTGCTAGATAATCAAGAAGATGTGCAGTGGCTCACCTGGGCCTGTGGACTTGCATAGATGAAGATTTTGACACCCGCAAAGATAAATCCGTTGCTTTATATTTTAGGCAAACGTAAGGATGGCTTTCATGAGTTGTATATGCACATGGTGCCAGTTAGTTTATTTGACAAATTGAGTTTCAGCAATAATAATAAAAAAGGTCTGATTTTCCATGTTAAGGGCGCAACTTTTTCTGAACCTCAGGAAGATAATTTGGTGGTCCGTGCAGTAAGATTATTTGAAGAAGTAGCCGGAGTAACTGCGGACCTCGATATTAATCTTGAAAAACACATCCCCTCCGGCGCGGGACTTGGAGGAGGCAGTGGAAACGCGGCAGGAACTCTTCGGGCGCTGAACAATATTTTTCGTTTATCATCCACTTCTCCAGGTCTTTTGCCGCCGAAGACGCTTTTTGAACTTGCTCTGGAACTTGGCTCAGACGTTCCTTTTTTTCTGGAACCTTCTCCTTGTGAAATACGCGGACGTGGTGAGAAGTTAATTCCTTTGACGGAATATCCTGAATTCCTGTTAGTGATAATTAAACCTGCTCTTTCAATTCCTACGCCTGATGCATACCTAAATTGTCTTCCGGAAGAACGTACCAGTTTTCCTGAAGTTAAGTCTTTTGCTGATTTAAAAAGTCACTTGAACAATCAGTTTGAAACTTCTTTGCTTTCTCAATATCCGCTCTTGTCTGAACTGAAATCTTTATTGCTCCAAAATGGTGCATTTGGTGCATTGGTCTCAGGGAGCGGTTCTGCCGTTTTTGGATTATTCAATAAAAAAATACTGCAAATACAAGCATTTAAAAAATTGTCATGTCTTCAGCTCGGCGAAATATTTTATTGCGAAACTTTGACTACACATCGTTATTATTGAATCATCTTTGTAGAAAACAAATTTATATTAAGTATCACTGGCTGCTGCTAGTTTCAGTACTAATTTTTACAGGTTGCAGCACAAAACCCTCAGGGTTACCCGGGAGCAGACAATACAAAAAAAGCGGGGTCTGGGAACAGTCCAATTCACGTATAAATAAATACGTAAACGTTTACACGAAAAACAAACACGTTAAGACCTGTCTGGACCATGCAACGTCCAGCAGATATCTTTATTACATACATCGAGTTTTTTATCAATACAAGCTGCCTCCGGAACTAGCGTATTTGCCAATTCTTGAATCTTGTTTTGACAGCAAAGCAGATTCAGGACATGCCAGGGGCATGTGGCAGTTCACTAAAGCAACAGCTGGAGATTATGGATTAGATGTGAATTGGTTATCAGATGATCGACTAAACTGGCGTAAAGCTACTCATTCAGCAGCACGTTATTTGAAAATTCTCGGCAAAAGATTTAACAATAACTGGGAATTGGCATTGGCAGGATACAACGGTGGACCAAATTATATGGCCCGTCAAATAAAATCACAAGGTACACGAAATTTCTGGAAATTAAAACTGCGCAAAGAAACACACGAATACGTACCAAAGTTTCTGGCAATGCTCAAAGTAGCCCGAAGTAGATATCCCAAACTTTATTATCAAGGATCACCGCGTGCATGGGCCAGGTCAGGATAATTTGATAAAGTATACAGAAAATAATGAGGGCATGAATCTAAAAATAGCAATTGATACATAACAGACTGTCGATTAAATAATAAAGCCCCATTATTTGTCATTTTGACCGTAAAAAGGAATCTTAATGATATTAATACTTAACATAAATAGATTTCTCGCTTCGCTCGATGTGACTAGTTTTTAAGACTTTATAAATGTATAAGAAGCGATATTTCTAATAAATATTTTATTGTGCGGAATTCGCCAAATAAATTATCAATAATCACAGTTTACATAAGGAGATGCTATGGCAGATGAAGAAGGGGGCGGCGGCGGCGGCGGTAAAAAAAAGATGATGATTATCATTGTCGCGGTTGTGCTGTTACTTGTTATCGGCATCGTTGTTTTTATACTGATGTCGGGAGGAGAAGAAGAAGAAGAATTACCAGAAGTAGAACAGCAGGTGACAAACGTCGCTGAACCTCTGGCAGCACCAATTTTTCTGCCGCTTGACAGCTTTGTGGTAAATCTCAAAGACGGACGTCGATTTTTAAAAACATCTATTCAACTGATGCTCAGTGAGCCAGGCGCGTCAGCTTATTTAACGATGCGGTTGATTGAGGTCAAAGACATTGTGTTGTCAGAACTGCAGGAATTATCGGTAGAAGATGTCAAACAATCCGATTCCAGAGAAGCCCTGAAACAAAGGCTTATCAGCGCTATCAGTCAGCTCTTCCCCAGCAAGCCTGAATGGGAAGACCCAGAACCGATCAAAAAAGTATTGTTTGAGGAATTTGTAATCCAGTGACCCCTGTCAATCATAAGCAGAATCAGGAAGCGGGAGAGTCAAAAGTAACTTGGGATTTAAAGTATGTTGGTCTGCCTGATGTACCTCAACCGTTTAGTAGACGAGGGACAAAGATGGAAGTAATATCACAGGATATCTTCAGTAAGCGAAACAGTACCCGGCTGGGCGTTAGTATTGTAAAATATACGGCCAGTTTGCTATTGATACTTTTAGCTTTTTTTTTCTTTGCTTCAACTCTGCACGCACAAGAAAAAGAGGTTGAGGAAATTACAGTCATCCGGGACGGTCCCCCTCCACTGGCAGAACCAGAATATTTGGATCTTGGAACTTTCGTAGTGAATATGCCCGGAGACAAATATTTCCTTAAAAGTAGTATCCAATTGGCTTTTGAAAATGGAGCGGCCAAAGAGTGGATGCTGGCAAGAATGCCTATAGTTAAAGATCTGGTGATTACCCATCTTAATTCGATTACGGTTGAGCAATTTGATGATACTAAAAATCGTGCGGTGATCAAAAATGATTTGCAAAATCGCCTGAATTCCCTCTTTCCCAATAAGACAATCTGGGAAGATACACTGCCTGTACGTAGAATACTTTTTCTGGAATTTTATAGACAGTAGCGTAAAACACGGTCTGCAGGCAAGTGAGAAGAGCTCAAAGCTGATTATGCGCAGATAATCAGGGATTTTGGTTGTAGAGTTGTCTTTAAACTTGTAACCTGAATGATGAAATTTTAAACTTTGACCTAGAAACATTGACCGATGGCAGAAGAAGAAGAATCTTTCGAAAATCTGGATGACTTGGATTGGTCAGACGTTGAAAGTGAACTTAAAGCAAACAAAGACCAGATCCTCTCCGAAGTTAAGAGTGATGGAGCAGGAGATCAACAGGAAGGGAAAGAGGCCGACGTTTCCGGAGAGGCAGGTGTTGAAACAGGAACAGCAAAGGCTCCTGTTGCAGCTGGAGATATCGATATCAACTTTCTGTTTGATGTACAGCTTTCAATCATAGTTGAAGTAGGACGTGTACAGATGTTGATCAGCGACCTCTTAGAGTTGGACGAGGAATCAATAATCGAACTTGACAGCATGGTAGGGCAGCCTCTGGACATTCGCGCCAATGATTTATTGGTTGCAAGGGGAGAAGTAATTGTAGTCAATGAAAAATTTGCGGTACGTATAACGGACATCATCAGTCCGGATAATCGCTTTGCAGCACTCTGAGGAAAACAAGCATGAGTTTCGTGAGACCAGCCTGGCTCAAAGCAGGAATTTCGCTGGTATTATGGGCAGGTTTGATTTTACCTGCTGCCGCATCCGAAGTACGCACGCTTAAAAACATTGAAGTCATTTCCCTTGAAAATTCCTCACAGCTTCGTTTAGAGTTTGATGGAGAATTTAGCGGAAATCCTTTAATAAATTTTGAGTCCGGCTCAATGAGTCTGCGACTTGACTCAGCCCAGATAGATTCCGCCTTAGCTTTGCTGACAGTCCCAAAAGCAGATTCTTTTATTAAAGCAGTCCGTGCGGTTCAAGTTCCCAATACAAATATAGTTCATTTAGATATTCTGCCGAAATCCTCACGGGTGGTTTTAGGTCACCCGCAAATAAATCCTGCAGGCAACAGTTTGCTGGTGATTCTACCGGCTAAAATATCTACGAATCCTGCTCTTTCAAACACTGAAGTACTGAAGGATGAAATTGGTCAACGAGTCAAAGCAGATTCTTCTTTTCCTTCAACATTTTCCAAAGTAGCAACAGTAAATTCAAGTTCTGATCAATCTGGAGAACTTTTCCCAATGCCTGCACAGGATTGGGTTGAGACTATACTGACACTGGTCTTTGCTTTACTGTTCGTGCTGTTGCTTATTTATTTAATTGCATATATTTATAATCGTTTTTTCAGCGGAAGATTTTCTGCAATGCAGGGGAATATCCGGATTCGTCAGGTCTCGAGCTACCATGTAGGACCAAAACAGAAGATAATAGTTTTTAACATGAACGACCGGTTATTCGCGTGCGGTGTAACAGCTACTTCCATAAACTTGATTGCAGAATTACATGATGAAACTGATCAGGAATTTCTCTATTCTGCCAAGACTGATGAGAAAACAAATGAAATAAACATGGATCATATGCAGGCTGATTTTTTAAAAACTCTAGAGCAAGAAGATAAAAATATTAATTCTGAGGAAACTCTGAATGAGTCAAAGAAAGAAGATTTATCTGTATCTATGGAGTTGGAAGGGCAGGAAAAAGGTGTTTTTCTAAAACCCAATGCTAGCGATAATATTAGCCTCGCTGAGTCAAATAATAAAAATGGTGGTTCTAAAGTTAAAAGCAAAATGCGTTTTTCAAAATCAGCAGACAAAACTGGAAAAATATTGCATGGTAATAAAATGATGCAGGAATTTGCAAATAGACTATCCGAACGTCTAAAATTCTTAAAGCCCATCAAATAATCACATGCCTCGTTCAGCATTAAAAATAAAAGAGGAAGACAGTACAGAGTTTAGCAATAATTGTTTCTCTGGCGGTTGGCAATCGGTTTGCAGTTGTGAAAGCATGAGCTTCATACTGCGCAGTTTTTTCCTGTTGGCAATTTGTAGTGTTGGGATGCCTCTGTATGCACAATCTCCGCTTCCGGGAATCAATATTTCTGTTGATTCAGCAACTTCACCACAACAGGTAGCTACCACTTTACAGATTGTATTTTTACTGACAGTCCTGACAATGGCTCCGGCCATTTTGATTATGACTACATCTTTCACACGTTTTGTGATTGTACTGTCATTTTTGCGTCAGGCTATCGGCACACCACAGGCACCTTCAAACCAAATCGTGATTGGTCTGGCGCTGTTTCTTTCTTTGTTTGTGATGATGCCTGTCTGGGAAGAAGTCAATACTACTGCACTAGAGCCTTATTTGGATGAATCAATTTCCCAGGAAGAATTCATGGATCGTGCGGTTTTACCAATTAAACGATTTATGGGAAAGTTTACACGTGAAAAAGATCTAGCTTTGTTTGTTCGTATTGCTAAAATAGAACGTCCAAATAATCTTAATGATGTCCCAATCTGGGTTATGATACCTGCTTTTGTAATTAGTGAACTGAAAGCCGCGTTTCAAATCGGATTTTTATTGTATGTCCCGTTTCTTGTAATTGACATGGTTATTGCCTCTATCTTGATGGCAATGGGTATGATGATGATGCCGCCAGTAATGATTTCATTACCATTCAAGCTGATGCTTTTTGTGCTGGTTGACGGCTGGCATTTGATTCTAGGTTCAATGGTTAAAAGTTTTGTAGATTTCTAATTCATTTTTTAATCCTCTATTTGAGATAAATTTATGACAGAAGCTCTTGTTGTCTCAATCATGATTGAAGCCATGCGAATGGCCACCCTGCTTGCGGCACCTATGCTGATTGGTGCACTTGTTGTGGGTCTACTGGTCTCCATTTTCCAGGCAGTAACGCAGATTCAGGAGCAGACATTGGCCATTATTCCTAAAATGGGTGCAATGATGGCTGTTTTAGCAATCCTGTTCCCCTGGTTTCTCTCACAGGCAACGACCTACATGTCCGGTATTTTCACCAACATTCCACGGTATATTGGCGGATAAAAGCTAATAGATAAATCTGCTCTTAATTCATTCAGCAAGACCCAAATAATTTGTCTCAAGTAATTTCTGGCTAGACCATCCTGTTCCGATATTGGATAATGGTGTTCAGATAGTTGAACTATTCCAAAACAACAATAATTCAATAAAGTTAATTTAAAAAAACTATGAGTAAAACTTCTGATCCTGAATTGGAAACCGATGATAATCCTCAAGAGGAAATTATAGAAATAGAGGGAGACAGCTTAGAGGCAATCACTGAAGAAAAATCCCTCGTCATCAGTGAAGATATTTTCCCGGACTCCCTGCTCATCGTACCACTCTACGATCGCCCGCTCTTTCCGAAAATGCTGCTGCCGGTTATCATTTCCGATGAAAAACTTGAAAATGTTTTAGAGGATGAATTAAAAGGTCCTTTAAAATATGTCGGTCTGGTTTACAGTTATGAACCTGAGGTGCAGAATGACGAGACTGAAACAGGAAACATTCCTGACAGACTGGCAAATATAGGAGCAGTTGGAAGGATCGTACAGGCATCAAAGCATGGTAATGACCCGATGCATATAATCGTGCAGGTCATGGAGCGATTTGAAATTCTTGAAATAATTGCCGAAGATCCTGTCTTCAGAGCAAAAGTTGAATATCTACAGGGTACAGACGATCAAAAATCTGAGTATGAATTAAAAGCCTTTTCCGTTTCAATTATCAATTTTATTAAAGAACTGGTTCAGCTAAATCCATTGTTCAAGGAAGAGTTAGGTCTGTTGATGGGACGTATTAACCTCAAAGATCCTGCAACACTTGCTGACTTTGCGGCATCCATGACAACTGCATCCGGAAAGGAGTTGCAGGAAATATTGGAAACAATGAGCATCAAGGAACGTATTGAAAAAGCCTTAAATTTGCTGAGACATGAACTGGAAGTTGCTAAACTTCAGGTAAAAATTTCCCAGCGTGTAGAAGATCGGATGTCTCAGCAACAGCGTGAATTTTTCCTTCGGGAACAACTCAAGGAAATTAAAAAAGAGTTAGGCATCACCAAAGAAGGTTCAGAAAGTGAGACAGAAAAATATGAAGCACGCATAAAGAAACTAAAACTTAGTGAAGAAGCCAAAGAGCGTATTGAAGAAGAATTAGAGAAAATGCGTTTAATCGAACCTGCATCGCCAGAATATCATGTTACCAGAACTTATCTGGACTGGCTGACAATTTTACCGTGGGGTATTTACAGTAAAGATGTCTTCAATATCCAGCGTGCAGCTAGAATTCTAAATCGTGACCACTATGGTTTAAAAGATGTCAAAGATCGTATCCTTGAACTGATCTCTGTGGGCATCATAAACGGAGACCTCGCGGGTTCTATTGTTTTACTGGTTGGTCCCCCGGGAACTGGAAAAACCTCTGTGGGTCAGTCTATTGCCAAAGCAATTGGACGTAAATTTTACCGTTTTTCTCTAGGCGGCATGCGTGATGAAGCGGAAATAAAAGGACATCGGCGTACATATATCGGGGCACTGCCTGGAAAATTTATTAATGCGATCAAAACCAGCAAAACGGCAAATCCGGTAATCATGCTGGATGAAATAGACAAAATCGGCGCGAGTTTTCAGGGAGATCCTGCATCTGCATTGCTGGAGGTTTTAGACCCTGAACAGAACAAAGATTTCCTTGATCATTATCTTGATGTCCGTTTTGATCTTTCAAAAGTCCTTTTTATTTGTACTGCAAACCAAACGGACACAATTCCACCGGCATTACTCGACCGGATGGAAGTCATCCGGCTTTCAGGTTATATCCTGGAAGAAAAACTGCAAATTGCCCGTAAACATCTTTTACAAAAACAACTCAAAATACATGGACTTAATAAATCACAGTTTTCTCTGCCGAAAGTTGTTCTACGTGAAATAATTGATGGTTATGCCAGAGAAGCAGGTGTAAGAAGTCTGGAAAACAATCTTAAAAAAATAATGAGAAAATCTGCACGTAAGATTGTAGAGGAAGAAATTGAGAATGTTAAGATTACTAAAGAAGATCTGCCTGAAATGTTGGGGCGCAAGGCTTTCGCAGAAGAAACACGTTACAAAAAACCTAAAGTTGGAGTCATAACCGGTCTGGCATACACAAGTGTCGGCGGAGCAACTTTGTTCATAGAAGCATCTTTTGTGGAAGCTAAGACTCCGGGATTCAAGCAGACAGGCCAACTTGGTGACGTGATGATAGAATCAACGGAGATCGCTTACACATATATCCGTTCAAAAGGCAGCAGTGATGAAAGAATTAAAAAATTCTTTGCAGAAAACTTTGTACACATGCATGTACCGGCAGGGGCTACTCCCAAAGATGGCCCTTCTGCTGGTATTACAATGGCTTGTGCACTTTACTCAATGGTTGCAAATCAAGCTGTTATTGCTAATATGGCCATGACCGGAGAGTTAACCCTTACTGGTTTGGTTATGCCTATTGGTGGAGTAAAAGAAAAAACAATTGCTGCCA
>ERZ1048872.2263-NODE-2263-length-14036-cov-4.947071_pt1 | contig 14036 bp, 16 predicted proteins | sample MGYA00383100_ERZ1048872 | MGnify/ENA primary metagenome ERZ1048872 (study PRJEB29581, sample SAMEA5548370) | metagenome | biome: marine; feature: coastal; material: water | depth 50 m | study: Short-term variability in the microbial, nano- and picoplankton... | reverse complement strand
TCAAAAAAGTTTTAAGCCTGAGTTATCTAAATTAGAAAATCATATTCGTCCTTTCTTTGGTCATCTTGAGTTTGATCAGATTACGCCAGCACTTATTGATTGCTTTATTGAAGAGAAACTAGAGACATTAAGTTATTCAACCATTGATAAGTTATCAGCCATTGCGCGTAAAATTGGCCGTTTTGCTGCTGAATCAGGTGCGCATCCCATTAACCCTTTTATATCGTGGAAGCAGTTTAACCGTGATAACGCACGAACTGAAACGTTATTGCCACACCAAGTTCAGCCATTCATTAATTGCTGTAAAGCTGATACAAGTGAAGTGCCTCGTGATGCTTTGTTGCTATGCCTAGGCTCTGGTGGTCGTATTGGCGAACTAATGCGCATAAAAATTAGTGATGTTTACTTAGATAGCAGAATTATTAAATTACCAACAACAAAGTCGCAAAAGCCGCAGGTTTTGCTATTGAATACTTTCACCATTGATATTGTAAAACGACGAATAGAAAAAGCGACTAACGAATGGCTGTTCCCTTCAACACGAAAGATTGGTGGTCATATTAGTTACCCTCGTGCTTGCTATGAACGAGTACAAGCGAAAATGCTAGCGCTAGGCCATGATATTAGTAACTTACGTAATCATGATTTACGCCGCGTTTTCGGTACATTAGCCTGTGAACAATCTCAGGATGTAATGAGTGTTTCTCGTCTTTTACACCATGGCTCTGTTGGCGTAACACAGCGATATATTCAGTACCAAGATACAAAATTATTAGCAACATCAGAAGCTGTTTCAAACGTATTATTAGGTAACTAACTTTAACTGATTAATTAAAAATGGTGACACGTTAAGACATATTAACGTGCCATTTTTTATCTATTAAAAAAATAATTTAATTTTTATAACGAATAAATAACAACAACTTACAGATGCCCTTTATTTTATCTGAATCTTTCACATCATTTTATTCACCAAAATTCACCCATAAGAGTTAAGAGCAATGATGTTCTTAATCACAGCCTGAATATTCAGGTTTAATTTTTATTCGTAATGAATGTTGTTACGACTGAGTTATAAAAGCTCATTAATTATAGGTAGTAAATATTATGGCTGCAAAAACAGTTTTCCTCCCAAACTTCGACGCTTGTAAAGATGATATTATCGCAGGTGTTTCTATGTCTTCTAAAGGCGTAATGCTTAAAGAAAAAGGTGGCAGTATGATCACTAATATTATTGAACCTTGCGAAGATAAACGCATTTTAATACGTAAACATATGGTAGATGTCATGGTTGCCAGTGAAGGTGGTAAAAACTATCAACCTGATTGGGATTCAATATTTCATGATGATTTGCAATAAAGCAGACTAAACGATTGAACTTAAAAACCTAGCCACCACCGCTAGGTTTTTTATTTATTACTGAGAAACATTCAACGCCATTTTTTTCGTATGTTGTAGCAAACTTATACCTCCCACCTTACCATGACCAGGAACAACCAATGCTATATCTGGGTATTTGTTTATCACTCGTTGGATAGAATTAGGCCAATCTTTAATTGATGAGTTTTTAATATTCCCTAAGTTCTTACTGTTCAAGCTTTTAACAAAACAACCGCCAAAAAGTACTTTATCTTGAGGAAGCCATACAACTATATTATCAACGGTATGCCCTGCACCTGCGTAGAATATTTCAATTTTATCAGTGACCAATTCAAACACCTCTGGTGAAATGTTGGATACTGATTGCTCTCTACCTTCCTTCTTAAGTAAGCTGTTGGTTAGCGGAGTAGCGTATGTTTGAACATTTAAAGCATTGAGAAAAGGTAGCCCACCACTAGCATCCTCATGGTAATGTGTAACAACACTACTTTTTACAGATAACCCTTTGCCTTCTATCCACATCATAAGTTTAGCTGTGTCTTCCTCTGACCACGGTGTATCAATAATATGGGCTTCAAGGCCATTAACAACAATTAAGCCAGAAGCCGCTACCATGCCATATGAGCCGATATTTTCATAAGAAATGTGCTGATATACATTATCAGTTAAACGGATAACTTTAAGCTCTGGTTTTACATTGTCGCTTTTTCCTAACGCAGTAAATGATAATAATGAAAATAGTATTATTACAATAACTCTCATGTGTTTTAAAACTCTGATTTAATACTTTTGCGAACACAATAAAATAAAATATACCTTTGTATAGGGTAATGCGTTAATTGCCATAATTTGGACATTATTGATATTAATAGCATCATGAACGCTTTTTGCCTAAATCAGCCAACACTCTACTCAAAGCATCAGGTTTAAAGAATGGCTCTAACGGCAACTCTGGATGCTTAGATAGGATAAGTCTAACTGCTACCATGACTTTTTTTGTATAAGGTAAGCAACGTTCGTACATCTCTGCTTTTAAGTAATATGAAAAGTTTTTAGCGCCCCTTGGATATCCATTATCCGTTAACCATTGTGCTAACGCTATATCAGTGCCAGATTTCGTTAACCCGTAGCGTTTTTGTTTATACGCTGTTAAAAATAAACGAATGAATATACCACCGCAATCTTCAAACTTTTGGCGACGTAATGAGGTATGCTTTTTCGCTAGTTGTAATTGGTAAAAATCTTCAAAGTCTTCGAATTTTTCAACCGTAGTCATGCAATTTTTTTCACGCCATACATCAAATATTTCACGCGCCATTGTACCTTCTTCAACGGTATCCCATGTTTTAGTATCATAGCTAAGACAATCGCCATATTTTGTCTTAACCATTGTAGGGTTGGATGGTTGGCGTTTGAAATCAAAGTCCATGTTTAGGCGAATTGGTCGTTTATATTCAATAAGATCACTTTCGGTTAACCACTGCTCTCGTGTTGAGATCAAGTGCGCATTAGACACCTTAGTTTCATGCGTTCGGGTTAAATACTTTTTAGCAATGTAACCATGCGCATCGTGTAATTCATCTTTAGGGATGCTTAAACTACCTTTAGCAAGTACCCAATCTTTTTCTTCCATCCATTTTGGATGTGGTTCCGTCATGAAATGAAGTCTCGTCTTTCCGCATATCAACTGGTTTGATTGGCTTTTTACTTCGAGCATATGTGCTTCAGGGTCGATTCGATGAACGAGTGCTTGAAAGCGTTGGCAAAGAGGGGTCTTAATATCAACTTCATGTGGTTGAATGTTCTTTGGGTCTTTTATCTCTATTGTACTGAGGAAGCCGTCTGTTATAGCATTGATCAGTTTCACATCTTGAGGCAGGTTATTTAGAAGTTCGCCTAATACTGCCCTAATAAGCCCTGTAATATGACTCGCAAAAAACGGATTAGTAATATCACTTGGTGGTATTTTTTTACTTTCCAGTGTTAACGTATTGAATCCATTAGCATTTGACAATCCTTGACCAGTTTTTCCATAAATACTGTTCATGATTAATTTGTACATCTCATTTTCAGTACTTTTCTTTGGGAACTCTTGTCGTTTCTGACGAAGGTGTTTGATCACTGGTTCAAAAAATCGGTTATCGTTCTTCCATGGGATAATACAGCCAGTTAAAATTTTGACTGTCGCACCTAGCCTTAAACATAAATCAATTTCTGCGGCGGTCACATAGTCAGTGCCTTTTCGCGTGAAGTATAAGCCTTTAGTGCCGGCTCTAAAGGCAACCGTTGGATAACGAACACTTTCAGGGAACTCAATTTCAGCGTATGCGAAACCAAGTACATGCCCTTTAAAGTCATCATTATTTGTTGAAAAAAACTGCTTTGAATAATCAGGCTCAGCTAGGTCAAGTAAGCCCATAGAATATGCGCCCGTTAAGTCTAGATCTGTTGTTACTTCAATGTCGGTAGCGCCTATAGCATAAGCAACATTATGCGCGCCTTTAAATGCATTGGTTGCCAGTTTATAGAAGGTATCAACAACGGGATCTACATGTAATACGTCTTTATGGATAATGCGGTGGCTTGCATGATGGAAATACTCAACCTTTTTATAAAACAAACCAAAAACATCGCGGAATCGTTTAACACTTTTATCCCCATTTTCATCTTTAAAACTTTCTTTAACCAACCTTACACCGAGGCTGCCAAGCGTTGTCGGCAATCCATCTTGATTGAATTCTTTCTTGATGGTTTTCATCATGTGAAGACCAAAACGAAGTGCTATTTGTGCATCCCGTAATGCGTATTGTTCGAACGCTTCTGGTTCTTCTTCACGGAACTTAAGCATATTGGTAATACTTTGACCTTCGGGAATAGGCATTTTAGGAAATTTAATTAAGTCACCTAAATTCTCAAGTGATTTACTGGTTAATGGTGAAAGTAGTAACGTGTCGATGAACTTAACTTTCGATAGTCGTGTTTTGTAATTTAAGTTTTTTAACGCTAATGATTTTCTTCTTACTCGTCTGTTTTCATTGATAAGCACCATTTCGGTATTGCCATCAATGTTAAACTCTTTTACGACACTTTTAGGTAATCCAAGGCTTACGACAGTATTTCTAAGACCTTCTACGCTGTGTTTATTTTGGTTAAACCAGAAGTCTGAAAAATTTACGATATCGGCTCTAAGGAAGTGGCATAAGACTATAATATTTTTGGGATACACTGGGATCATCTTATCTCGTCTAGCTTGGTGGACAATACAACCTAAAAACCTTTCAAGTGACAATCGCTGTGATTTCTTTGGTCCATCCGTATGGGCTATATATAAACGCTCCCTACAAACACCATTTTTGTCTTTTGTATAAACCGCAGCGGTATAACAGAGAATGTGGTTCACTTTTCTATCTTTAATCCGTTGCCATTCGCTGTCTATACCGATATAAAGTGTGCCGCCTTCTGCGCTAATAACATCATCGAGAGAGCCTTTGGTTTCGTTTAATTGCTCTAATGTTAGCTGTATGACATCTTCATCTGAAATCTCAGAATCATCGTAAACTTCTTGATCCATATATTGCGGTGTTACATCTAACATCTTAACTTTCCTTTTCTAATTTTTACTGTCACATTCACTATAGTATCTGACAGAATAAAACTTACTTAACGCCTTATTAATAATGGCCTAGAGAAAATATCCGAATAGCAGTATATGGGAAGAGACTAGAAGGAGATTTATTTCAGATTAACGCATAATGTATTTTGAACACCAGTCTTATGATCAATTTTCTTTGAACAATTTGATAAATAGAAACTATCATTTTGGAAAACACCTCATGGACACCTTAAGACTCACCGATTTAGTCAATGATTTAACGCAGATAGGACACATCGTTTCAACACCCTACGATATGATTTTGATATTCGATCTTGATGGAAAATATTTAAACAGTGTAGATACTGAGCCTGATAATATTAACCAACAACAAATACACCTTTCGTTAATGTCACAGCTTCAAGTCAGTGAAAGCGATCCGCGCAGTTTCTTTTATTGCGCGCAGGGTAATTTAATGCGAACCAATTGCATGAAGTACTTTAAGCTGATCCCCTCTTTTGGTTTCATCGTCTATGGCAGTAATAATCGCATCGTGATTTGTCATATTGAGCGTAACGATGCCATCGCAGAATGTATTCTTGAGCAGTTAATGCGTTATGAAACCTTACCCGAAGACGAGTGGAATCTTGTCGGTGAAAGCTTTGGTGATACGGTTGGAGAATGCGGTATCGATGCCATTAATTGGCAGCCTACTTTGTTTGATTAATCAAAACTATCATCAAGTTCCTACACTGAGTTAACCACAGATATAACCGTATATTAATCCCTAGACGTTTAACTTTAAGCCTATTCCTTCATTGGAATGGGCTTTTTTACTTTCTAGGAGCAGATATGCAACTGATAAATGTTTTACCTACACCAGAACAATTAGCATTACCGCCTAATGTAGCAAAACGTGTGGTTGAGTTATTAATTGAGCCATTTGGAGCAATTGAAAACGCGCAAGCTTTTTGGCAAGAGAATACTACACATCTTGTTATTTTAACTCCTGCTGATAATGAAATATCGCTGAAATCATTAAGTGAATTAACACAGTCCTTGGTTATCGCTGCAAATGATAATCCAGAGTTTGTCGAGGTTTTATCGACGATTGACCAACCATCACAATCACAAGAGCAATACCAACTTTCACTAATCGTGTATACCGACTCTGGTAATGGCCTTTATCTAGTGAAGCCTGTTGATATGGAATTTTCAACATCATCAACGGAGGTTAATGAGAGATGACAAAACAACAACTTATTCAAACCGTCTGTGACGGTGATATTCCTATGAACCTCAGGCAAGACGCGTTATCGCTGTTGTTACTGATGATTTAACCCTTTCTATAAATCATAAACATTAAGGAGCTTATATGGCTAACCAAAATAAAGAAAATCAAAATTCAAAAGTTCATGATAGTGATAACTTGGATGAAAATTACCAAACTGTGTTAATCGGTGAAGCCGATAAACTATCGACTAAATCAACGGGTAAAATTGGTTTTGAAATAGCATTAAATGTTAAATCAAAGCTTAAGTTCCTGCGTATTACTGCTAACGCCTCTGGGGGCTTGTTCAGCCGTGGTTGGGTGTCTTTAACAGGTATCACGCAGCTATTAGAAAAAATTGAAGTAGATAAACCGTTTAAATCATCAATATTTAAGCCTGTAATATCTGGCGGCTCTAGTAACAACGTATCATTTTTAAGTGCGATATTGCGTTGCCCCCTTGTTGGTTTTATACAGCCATCACCAAGTAGTTTATTTTTGCATGTGGTTAACCCTGATTTGGTAAAGCAAGTTGCCCTAATTGAAAAGTTAACACCTATTGATGCTAAAGCCCCCTCCCAAAATTAACGATAAACCATCCAGTAATAAGAGCAGTAAAAAGTAACTAATCTAGCGGTACTTATTCTAGTACCCCGTTTAATTTATAACTTACGAGTAACCTTTATGAAACTTACCTTTGATAGGGGGCAGTGTTTTACCCTGCCCGATAAATTCTACCAATTAATTAACGCCGAACTTAGCGCGATAGCTGGAACTAAATTACCACCACATTCTCACCCACAGGCTTTAGTTTTGAATTTTCGTGATCCTGAATATTCTGCTGATGGCGGTGGATTTCATCCCGTAGAAATACGACTAAGTATGCACAACCACCATTACCAACTCATTTATATTACCGACTTCGCTTATCATGGTTGTCCTCATGCTGAGTTAGTCAAAGAGATCGATGTTTGCTTTCAGGCTAAACAGGTTTATCACCTTTACGGTGGTTGGTTAAATAAGCAGGAAAGCCTTGTGTTAATTGAACTCTTCATTGGTAATTTCATTGAGTATCACGCTATGGGAGTCTATACCGTTGAGATCACATTCGAGTAACAGAAGAAAGTCACGACAAAAAGGCGATCCACTTTTTAGTAATCCCAAGCTTGTTAGTAAAGGTGCCATAAAAGGCGCAATTACTGGCTCTGCTATTGGTGTTCGCTTTGGTGTGCCAGGAGTAGTCATAGGTGCTATCGCTGGTGGTGTTGCTGGATATTTGGTTGAAGAGTTAAATGACTGATATTCTAAAATACTAAAAGTACCTAAAACCCTTTGAAAGCGGCTAACCCGTTAGGGTTAGCCTTTAATATTAATTTTACTATTTTTATTTTTTCTTAAATTTAATTATTTAAATAAAATCATAAATAAATTTTAATTTTACTATTAATACAATATAAAAAAGATAATTAAATTAATAAGATAAAATTTAAATAATATTGATATATAGAATTAAATATTAATAAATAACTTAAATTATTTAGTTAAATATTATAATAATTTTCCCTTGGGAATTTTATTTCTATTGATATGTTAGGTCTGGATTTTTATGTTTTGAGCCAAAATAGATTGGTCATTACTGCCCTGACTTTTTTAGTGGTATTGTGGTTTAACATTTAAGCTTTGGTCAGGGTTAATTAATTTTTCTTGGATTATTCTGCACGATCACCAGTATTTAAAACCAACTAGATTCGAGCAACCTTTAACTAACATTTGTTTTTATTTTACACCAACGCATTTTAACCAGTCTAAATCGGCTTAAAAATCAATCACCTTATCTTCTTCCTCTCACCGCCCCTAAACCTGTATTAGTTACCTCTGTGTGGCAATCTGCATAGTTTAAATGCGGTTGGATGGGTATAAATTTGTGGGTGCTGTGGGTTGTAGTTTTTGATATTAGCTTTAGATAAAAAAAGTAGGTCGTCTCTCTTTTGCTCTTTAAAAATGGCTTGGTTATGCCAATAAGAGACTGTTTTTGATTTAATATCCAAGTGTTACCGTGTTGATAACTTTTAGATAAATGAATTGCCTTTAATTTCTTCGACAATAGATGCTTTATATTGATATTTAGCTGCTTTCACTTTGATAAAACGTATCTCGTTAATACGCAGGTAAATTAGATTATTACGATAGCACATCGCTAAGCTCCACTTTTCATGATCGCCTACGAGTTTATATGGCTCGACATTTTTGTAGTGGTGATTGTGGTAATAGAATTCAATTACATTTCGATTGGTTATGGCGGTGGCAAGTTGCTTGAAAACATCACTGTAGCTATTACTCCCTTCATGCGCTTTTGATTGAATATAAAACGGTGATTCATCTTCGGGCAGTAAAAGGTATGACAGTAAACGCTTATCCAATGATGGGAACTCTTCACTTAATCCCAAAGTGGTTATTAACTGACGCAGTGCTTGAAGGTTATATTGGCCTTTGTTCGCAGGGGTCATCCAGTAATAGCCTTTATCGGTATTAATCGGCACATGGTAAGCGAGCGACTTTAAGTCACGTTGGATAGTTTTAACACTGGCATCACAGCTATCAGCGATATCATGAATGTAAATTTTATCACCCGTAATAAGGTTGGCTAATAGCATTGCTAATCGCTCCCCTAGTTTCACTCTTGCCATAACTACTTTATGTCTCTTGATTATTAGTAGAGCTTAATTGTCGCAATCTTGTCCGACAGGTTAGGTTCAAAAAAATAATTTAACGAAAATAGTTAAACCACGCTGTAAGTCTTGCCATAGCTGACATAAAGGCTAAATAGAAAAAAATTAATTATTTTTATTGCCCGACAAACCCTGTCGCAGTGCCTGTGTATCTTTAACTCAAGTTCAAAATAACTTGAATTGAAGAGGAGCAGATATGGCTTACCGTGATGATGAAGATTTAACTTTTTTAGCACATTGCAGTGATGAAGAACTGTCGGCATTAGTGGAAACCTTAATCACTGATAAAGACGGCGAAGTTCGTTACACCGAAGCATTAACCAATACCGATGAGTATAAGAAGTTTCAGCCAGCCCATAGCAAGTATTGGCGTAATATTGCTGCTGAAGTTCAGTGCTATGGTGCTAACACATTAGCGAGTATGTTTCGCGGTGGTAAAGGTATCTTATACCGTGAAGTGATATCCGACGTTTGTAAAAAGATGAAAGTTAATCACCCTGCTAAGGCTTCTGTCGAAACCCTAGAGCGTAACTTACTGATGAAGCTTTTTGAAGAAGCGGTTGAGAAGTTGTCAGCAAATGAAATTAAAGAGCTTGTTGGTGAGTTAGACCTTAAGACCACTAATTTTACCTCAAAAGCTGTGATATCAGCGATACAACTCGCCATAAGAACTAACGGCATCCTCGCCTATAAGTTAGCACTGATAATCGCTAATGGTGTTGCCCGAGCATTATTAGGTCATGGTTTGGCATTCACTACCAATATTACCCTTGTACGTTCTCTCTCTGTTTTTGCTGGACCAGTTGGCTTAGCTATAACAGGTGTATGGACGCTTACCGACATAGCAGGTCCAGCTTATCGCGTCACCATTCCTGCTGTTGTGCAAATTGCTTGCTTAAGAGCTAAAGCACTAGCTGACAGCCAAACGGAGTAGCTAGCATTTTGTATCCCTTTACAAATGACAAAATTTTAATCAATAAAAATAAGGAAGTACCAATGAAAGAAGTCGATTTAAATTCTATTAATTTAAGTTTTATTAAACAACAAGTAGGTAATAAAGCCTCATTTATGCTTTTAGGTTGCTCAGGAAAAATTAACGACACGATTAAAGATATTGAGCGTATTATTGAATCCAAGAAAATGCGTTGTCGTATTTACACTATTGGTCGAGGCGCAGCTGCTACTGCTGGTGTACTTGCAGGTGGTAGCGGTACATTAGGCATGGTGGGTATTGGTTTACACAGATTAGCTACTATCAATCCTGATTATGAAGTTGGCCGTGATTTAATCAATAACAAAATTACGGTTGAGTATAAAAAGAAGTAAATGTAATAACCTGATTTAGCTCAAGATATTTATATATTTGTGGGTTACAATCGTTTTCACTGGTTTAACGCTTGTCTTGTTAAACCAGCCCTTTCTATATGGAGTAGTAAAAAATGGAAATGAAATATTCTTTAATTGCAACAAGCCTTTTAGTCTTAACCGCCTGTGGAGGAGGAAGTAGCTCTACTGATACAGATCCCGTACCTTTACCTACACCGCCCCCTCCAGCAGCAACCATTTCAGGTAAAGTCATTGATGGTTATGTAACAGGCGCGACTGTTTTCTTGGACTTAAACGGTAATACGGTACTTGATAATAATGAGCCATCAGCAACAACAGGTGATAACGGTGAATATGCGCTGGATTTAGATTCCGCCCAATATGACTGCCAATCTTATGTACCTTTGGTGGTTGATGTGCCTGTGGGTGCCACTGATAGTGATACGGGTGAAGTTACCGAAGCTTATCAAATGGTATTTCCACCAATGGTGGGTAATGCGTTAGATTCAACAGATATTACACCGTTAACCACCGTTATTTGGGAATCGATTAAATCAGAGTTTTTATTAAAAGATGAAGATTTAGATAACCCAAACCTCGCTTGTGATGCTATTCGTGATAATCATGAAAAAGTGGATGAACTAGCACGCCATATTGAGCAAACTCTCGCTGATATTGTCACCCATTACAACATTAGCCAAGATGCTATCTTTGCTGATTATATTGCTAATGGTGACAGTGCGACGCACGAACTAGCGTTATTAATCGTTAAGGGCTTGAAGAAAGGGTTTGCTGAGGCAAGTGAGCTGAAACAAAGTCATCCTAATAGCTACGTAGACGTTAAGTACTTAAAAACATCTGATGGCTGGGTACGTAAAGAATACATCTACACAGCCAGTGGTAATGATGACAGTAATGGCTGGTCTTCACACGCGAGAGTTGAATCGACTACGCACAGTGTCAGTGATGATTTAGAAACCATTGGTGAACAAATTGATTTTTACAATCGCAGAGGCTCAGGTAAAAATGTTGGCGATGATAAAATTGTATTAGCCACTTCTGAAGAAACCTGTGATACCCGTGAATACCTTAACTATTATGAAACACTAGGTACTAATGAGGTACATGAACGTGAAATGACTAACATCACTTCGACCTGTGCTGATGAAGATAATGGTAAGTATGTATTTAACATGCAATGGTCAGATTGGGATAAGCGCCTTGGCACTATCGGGCAATATATCATCCGTTTCGATGTTGAAGCCAAGCAGTTCATGATGTTTAGCGATATTGAGCGCTTTCATCAAAACAAAAATCAATTAGATTATGCGGCAATTAATGCTGAAATTGATGGGTTAAGTTATCACTATGACGATGATATTAGCGATACTACTGCTTTATATGAAACCTTTAGCCACGTTATTTTAACCAAAATGGTTGAAGAAAATGGTTTGCGTGTTGAGTATAAAAAAACTATGGCAGGTTTTGATGGTTGGAATCATGAAACCACACGTTTTAATGCTGACGGTACGTATAGCAAAGAGTGTAAAGCTTGGGATGCTGATACTTGGACTGGTTGTTAATAACTAATCTATCAAAGTTAAATTAAGAGCAGAAATTCTGCTCTTTTTTTTATCGGATTGATAAATAAAACTAATCATCTTGGAGTTCAAATACTTTGTTATGTTTGAATCTCCTTCTAAAATTACGATGGATTTTAGGGCTGAACGATAAATTTTCAGGTAAAAATTTAGGGATGATTAACTCTCCATTTAAAGTCATTTTACTCGCTAATCGATCAAAAAACTTTTCTAAAAAATCAGTAAACTCTTTCTCGGTATAGTCAAACCATTTAAGCTCATCGGTTATAACTAAGTTTAATTCATCAAGATAACTTTCTGTAAATTCATCTAGGTAAGTATTGTTGAACTGCAGATCGTGGAGTTGCCCTTCCACTTGTTCTATTTTTTGAAATTCTTGTTTTGATATATAGTGTTGATGTGTATTTTGGTTCCTCAAGTCGATGATTTCAGGATTAAAGAATTTATGAAGTTTTACGATGTCTTCATCAAATGATACGCTTTCATGTTCATAACATTTATTTAAGTAAGCCAGTAATGAGGCTAAGCGTTCATAAAAAGTAACACATTCTGTAATGTAATGTAGCTCCTGTATTCATGTTTTATTGCAAGTATTGTAACTCTTTCATTATTTAGCGACGATTGCATTTTATAGGAGATATACTGCCTAATTTTGCAGTTCTCTACCAAGTTACCCCTTATACAATCTAATTCAATAATAAAAATTTCTTCTGATGTATATTCGCTGGCTTTATCTTTATAAATTAACCACTTGTTCTCTTGAGTTTCATTCGCAAACTTAGCGGCTGTATATTGTATTAGCAATGGAAAGCGATGTTTTCTAATTAACTCAAGCTCTTTACCCTCATTATAATTTTGTACGAAAATTTTTTGAGCCATAAGTTTTGTCTGTTTTATGATGAAAGATTAACTAATGTAAAAATATTGCTAATTTATGCTTGATACTTTTTATAGTTTAAAAGGTTAAGATATCGGGGAGCAGAACTCTAAAAACTGGAACTGTTCAACGTATAAACTCAATTTTGATATTTTTGGGTTTAACTCTTTTATTACTGTTTCAGCTAGTTTGTCTCTATTTTTTCTAGCATAATTTACATCTACATTTTCAAGTGTTGTATAAATTACCGACTTCATTGTTGGTAAAGCCATTTCATAGCTATTTAAGTAGCTTTTCATAAACTCATCATCAACTTCTTCCTTATCAATAATAGGAAGAATTACAGCAAAGCTATTAATATAACTAACAGAACCATCAGAAAAAGTTACTTGTAGTGGAGTATCGCCAAATGGCGAAGCTGTCCTGCACCCACCGTATTCTTTTAACTTTTCTTCTAATACTTGTATTTCCTTTGAGCTTTCATGCTTCAAGGTATAATAATCAGAAACATATACGTAAGAAGTCCAGCCTAATATTAAAACTAAAATATGTAAAAAATATTTGGTGAAATTCTCTTTTAGCCAATCTAATTGCCTAATTACTTCTGGAGCTTCATTAGCCATGTTTTTATTTGTGAGCTTTATTTGTTTTTGTGATTGAAATACTATCAAACTTATTAAAAAAAAGAATAAATAATTTACTACGAGGGATGCTTTAAACCTTCAAGCTTTAGCCAACAAAAAAAATAAACGCCCCATTACATTTTTAATTACTTGGTGTAATAGGGGGTTTACTTTTAACAGTGCAACGGCCTTTCTATCTCCTGTCCATAGACAGTACTTTTGCTAAATATTTACGGTCAGTATTTTTTTGTTAATTTTTACTTTTAAAAAATAGCTTTGATTAAATTGAGATTAAATCACTCACCGTTTGACCAACTGCCCGTTGTCGCTGCTCTGACACCTTACTGTACCTTTGGCTTGATGCAATGTTGGCATGGCCTAGCTGGATCATGACGTCATACAGGTCTTTTCCGCTCGAAATTAAGGCAGTAGCCACGCTGTGACGAATTGTATGAAAGCACACATCTTTACGGTTTATACCTGCTCGTTTAAGAATAATATCGTAAGCCCAACGTGGCTCAGCAATGTGTTTACCTGTGATTAAACTTGAAAAGATATATGGGTTATTTGAGCGCTTTGGTAGCGCACAAATTATCTTCATCATATTATCACTAAGGTAAACTTCCCTACTCTTTCCT
>ERZ1048872.2255-NODE-2255-length-14089-cov-12.972424_pt1 | contig 14089 bp, 11 predicted proteins | sample MGYA00383100_ERZ1048872 | MGnify/ENA primary metagenome ERZ1048872 (study PRJEB29581, sample SAMEA5548370) | metagenome | biome: marine; feature: coastal; material: water | depth 50 m | study: Short-term variability in the microbial, nano- and picoplankton... | reverse complement strand
GTTATATTTCAATGCTTTACTATAGTTGATTAGAAGAAAAACAATTGTCTAGCGCAGAGATAATATAATCAATATCCTCTATAGAAAGACAAAGAGGAGGCATTAAACGAAGGCAGTTTTTATACCCGCCTGACTTGCTGATAACCAAGCCTTGGTGTCGTGTCATTTCTATAATATTTGCGGCTTCTTCTACTGCGGGTTCTTTAGTTTGTCGATCTTTAACAAGCTCTAGCGATAGCATCAAGCCTTTACCTCTAACATCTCCTATAATTGGGTATTTTTCCTGTAGTTCCAATAAGCGTTTTTTTAGTGCCGCTCCCACTCTCCGCGCATTTTCTTGTAACTTTTCTTCTTTAAGTACCTGTAATACGGCTCGACCGGCAGCACAAGAAGTCGGGTTGGCACCATAAGTATTGAAATAAAATTTATCTTTTAGTACTTCCGCTATTTGCCGCTTGGCAATGACTCCACCCAAAGGATATCCATTTCCCATTCCTTTCGCAACAACTACAATATCGGGGATAATGTCTTCTGATTCAAATCCCCAATAGTTATCACCTGTTCGGCAAAAACCCGATTGAACTTCGTCCACGATAAAAATTCCTCCTGCCGCATGCACTCTCTCATATGCACCCTTTATATAACCAGGCAATAGTGGAACGATTCCTCCATAACCTTGAATGGGTTCTACAATCATGCCGGCCAATTGTTTTGATGTAGCGTAGTGAATATTTCGATCAATTTCGTCAAGGTAGGCGGGCATGTTATCTCCAAATATACCTCTGTATCCATCGGGTTGGGCAACGTGTACAATGCCTCCCAACAAGGGCGTGTTATGACGAAAGTTACCCACACCGGTCAAAGATTGTGCACCATAACTTGCCCCGTGATAACTATTACGTAGTGCTAATATGTCGTTGTTTTTGGTGTAGACTCGTGCCATTAACAAAGCCAAATCAATGGCTTCCGTGCCTGAATTCGTAAAATGAATAACCCAATCTTCACCATCCGGCATTGTCTTCGTTAATTCTTCAGCATAGTGTGCGGGGACGGGGTGATAAAACATCGTCGTGCAATGTACCAGTTGGTTTAACTGTTCTTGCACAGCCTTATTTACTTTGGAATGACAATGACCCACGCTGATGCAGACATTCATTCCCAATAAATCAGTATACTTATTTCCTTTTTCATCCCAAAGATACTGCCCTTTACCTGATTTAAATATCAAAGGCGCTTTATAAGGAACGAAGGCTCTTTGCGATGCTGCAAAATAGGTATTCCGCAAATTAACGATAGATTTAGAATTCCAGTCAATATTTTCATTTGTCATATAACTAACTCATTAATATGATTCTATTTATAACGTCGCGCATCAGCGGCTTGCAAAGCGCGTAGCGGTGTCTGGCTGCATACGCTTGTTAGGGCGCGCTTCCATATCTCTGTAATAGTATTGGAAGGTCGGCCATATCATCGAAAACACAATAAGTCTTTCCATTTTGCTCGATTGGCTTTGATGAGTAATGAAGAACAACCATGTCTGCGGATGTGGCCGCTTTTATTCCAGTCAAACTATCCTCAACAACTACACATTCTTCAGGCTTGAAGCCCATTTCTCGAGCAGCATGAAGAAACAATCCTGGGTCTGGTTTCCATGTTCCAATTTCGTAAGCGCTAAATAGGTTGGAGCCAAAATATTTACCAAGGCCCGTAATTTTTAGCGAGTGGATCATTTTTGCGAGCGGCCCGTTTGATGCGATACACCGGGGGTGCTTTACCTGATCTAACATCACAGCCACACCGGGAACTGGTTTTAATTCATTCTCAAATAACTGGGCGGCATGTTGTCGGTAGAGAGATTCAAATCCTCCTGGTATGGAAAATTTAAACCGTCTTTCGATGTCGATGAATATCTCTGCTATTTTTTTACCATGATATCGATCGGTTAGTATTTCTACGCTTTCATCTATTACTGGAAGCAGATCAAGTAATGCCTTACTACTAAGTGACTCACTGTCAACAAGTGTTCCGTCAAGATCAAAAATGATGCACTTTAGATTCATGGACAATGGCTTAACGCCTCGCATTAGCGGTCAAAATGAACGCGCAACGGGCATTTTGATTCGACTGCATGCGCTTGTTTTGTGGCAGGGGAACTTTTTGTGACGCTGGTTTTTTCAACATAGCAGCCTGGTCAAATGCTTGAAACGTTGATAGCATCGATGACAGCTACCGTCACGTCATCTGTACGAGCCCGACCTCCAAGATCCGGAGTGTGGAAGCGTTCGTCGGCCGTGATTTGCTCGATTGCACTCATTAGACAAGACGATGCTTCTGTTTCGCCAAGATGGTCCAGCATCATGCAGGCAGTCCAGAAAGTCCCGATGGGATTGGCAATCCCCTTGCCCGTGATATCGAACGCCGAGCCGTGGATGGGTTCGAACATAGACGGAAAATGACGTTCCGGATTCAGGTTCGCGGTTGGCGCAATACCGATGGATCCAGCCAGGGCCGCGGCAAGATCGGAAATAATATCGGCATGAAGGTTGGTTGCAACAATCGTGTCTAGTGATCCGGGATCGAGCGTCATCCGAACGGTCATGGCATCGACCAGCATCTTATCCCAGGTCACGTCTGGGAACTCTGTAGCGACCTCGCTTGCGATCTCGTCCCACAGGACCATACCATACCGTTGTGCATTGGACTTCGTGACCACCGTAAGATGTTTACGAGAACGCGAGAGGGCCAGGTCGAATGCGAAACGCATAACTCGAGTCACACCCTTGCGAGTAAAGACCGAAGTCTCCGTGGCTACTTCGAGTGGTAGGCCGCAATGAGTACGGCCGCCATTACCGGCATATTCACCTTCGGAGTTTTCTCGCACGATAATCCAGTCAAGATTTTCGGCTGTTGCGTTCCGGAGCGGGCTCGTGATGCCGGGTAGGATTCGTGCAGGACGAACGTTGGCGTATTGATCGAGTGGCTGGCAAATTGCGAGCCTCAAGCCCCATAGTGTAATGTGATCAGGGACATCGGGGGCCCCAACGGCACCGAAGAAGATGGCATCGAATTGCTTGAGTTGCTCGGCGCCATCTTCGGGCATCAGCCTTCCGGTCGACTTGTACCGATCGGTACCCCAGTCAAAGTGCTCGACTTCGAAGTTTAAATTGCCTTCCCACTCAGCAAGCGCTGATAAGACTTCGAGTCCGGCGCTGATGACTTCCTGTCCAATGCCATCCGCCGGAATGGCTGCAATCCTGTGTGTGCGCATACAATATTTCCTCAGTAAAGTTTAGGAGAAAGTGACAATTGATAGGCTGATCGTTTGGTTTCCGCTGGATTGTAATCGTCGGAATCTAAATAGGTGCCTGCCACATAACTTATTATCATCAGGCAACTTGCCCTGAAAAGTTGATGATTACCCGATAATCACGCAATATTAATAGTAAAATCAACTTCTATATAAGATTATTACCCCAAATTAATAATGTCAACACGTCAGGATAATCAAACTCTGTTAGGTAAAATCAGTGACTTGATGAAAAGAGAACATTATTCAGTAAATACAGAACGCGCTTATAGCGACTGGATAAAGCAGTTTGTTAAATTTCATTGTCTGCAAGCTCGTGAATCTTTATTTGTCGAAGCAGAAAACAAGGTCGAAAAATTTCTGACATATCTTGCTACGGAAAGAGACGTTTCTGCATCAACGCAAAATCAGGCTTTTAATGCATTGGTTTTTCTATAGGATCTGGAAACCACCATGATATATACTCATGTGTTGAAGCAGGGCGGAGAAGGTGCTGAAAGTCCGCTTGATGATTTATGCTAAGCTAGCAGATCATGGAAAATGTAGAGTGTTATCTTGGCTTTGTGCTGGATCTATAATAGAATTATAGTCATTACAATTGGGATTTCCGAACTAAATCCGAATTAATCTCTGATGCAGTTGCAATAATTCCTAAAACATAGTCTTTACAGTTCAGTGAGAAATAATACAGATGTTAAGCACTAATATTATAAAGGCGTCTCTCACAATTTTAGATGAAAAAATTGAGTATCGGAGTTTTTACTAAACCTGCAAATTATCTAACAACAGCCAAAATAAATTTATGAGAGATCGTATAATTTCAATTAAAGCCATGGAGATTTTGGATTCACGTGGTAATCCGACAATCCGCGCTACAGTAACACTTGAAAACGGAGTGACCGGGTCAGCGTCTGTTCCGTCTGGAGCATCAACCGGTGAAAATGAAGCTCTTGAACTCAGGGACGGTGACAAGAAACGCTATGGCGGAAAGGGTGTTCTTAAAGCAGTAGAAAACGTAAATATGGAAATTGCTCCGGAACTGCTGGGCATGACTCCGGATCGGCAGGCGGAAATTGACAGGATGATGCTCAAACTGGACGGTACCGCGACCAAAAGTAATTTGGGTGCAAACGCGATTCTCAGCGTTTCAATGGCAGTCGCGGTAACTGCGGCTAATTCTCACAATCTTCCGCTTTATGCGTATCTTGGTGGAGTGGGCGGATTTCGTTTGCCGGTACCGATGATGAACATTATCAACGGCGGAGAACATGCTGATAATAGTGTTGATTTACAGGAATTCATGGTCATGCCGATTGGCGCACCGACATTCCGCGAAGCACTGCGTTATGGTGCAGAAACATTTCATGCGCTGAAAAAGATTTTACTAAAAAAAGGCTATGCCACAAGTGTAGGTGACGAAGGTGGTTTTGCGCCAAATCTCAGCAGCAATGAGGAAGCCTGCGAAGTAATAATTGAGGCAATCAAAACTGCCGGATTTGAACCAGGAAAAGACATCTCGCTGGCCATGGATGCCGCAGCTTCATCTTTCTATAAAAACGGAACTTATGACTTTTTTAAGTCCGGCCAGGGCACAAAAAACTCCACGGAAATGCTTGCATTTTACAACAATATGGTGGAAAAATATCCGATTGTTTCAATCGAAGATCCAATGGATGAACATGATTGGGATGGTTTTGCGGCTATAACTAAAAAATTTGGAGCTAAAGTTCAAATCGTCGGTGATGATTTATTTGTGACCAACACTGAATTTGTCAAGAAAGGTGTAAACCAAAACGCGGCAAACGCAGTGCTGATAAAGCTCAATCAAATCGGTACTGTATCTGAAACTGTTGCCACCATTCAGCTTTGCCAGAAAGCCGGCTGGAACTACATAATTTCACACCGTAGCGGTGAAACAGAAGATACATTCATGGCAGATTTTGCAGTCGCAATGGCTGGTGGTCAAATTAAAACAGGCTCGGCATCACGGAGCGAGCGTATTGCCAAATATAATCGTCTGCTTGAAATTGAAGCAGAACTTGGAAAGTCTGCTATTTTTGGAAGCTGATCCGAAGTCTTCCGAGGCTGAAAGTTTTCTCTTGCTAAACGCAGTTGTCAATTCTTTCAACATTGAACTACTTGACATCCATTCCTTTGAAAAAAAATCATGAGGGGTCCCGCCGCATTCTGAAACACGCGTGGACTGTGACAATATTTACTCTGTTTTCGAGAATTCTAGGTGCGGTGCGTGATTTGGTGATTGCGCATGTTTTCGGCGCAGGTTGGATTACGGACGCCTTCGTGCAGGCGTTCACCATTCCAAATGTTCTGCGACGCCTGACTGCCGAGGGTTCAATGACTCTGGCTTTCCTGCCGCTCTACACTGAAATCCGTGAACGTGAAAATCCGCATGCAGCGAGGAAATTCGCGGCAAAGACTTTGAGTCTCGTCCTGGCGGCAACTACCATTCTGACCGGTTTGGGAATTATTTTCAGTCCTCAGCTGGTTTACCTCTTTGCCGCAGGTTTTGCATCAAGTCCGGAAAAGTATGAATTGACGGTGCTGTTGACCAGAGTCATGTTTCCGTATTTGATTTTTGTTTCGCTGGTTGCCTGGGCGATGGGCGTTTTAAACGCTGAAGGACGTTTTGCAGCTCCGGCCGCAGCGCCGGTTTTGTTAAATTTTGGCATTATCGGGGCCGCTTTCGGAATTTCACCGTTACTGGATGAGCCCATTATCGGCATCGGCTTTGGTGTGCTTTTGGGTGGAATCGCGCAAATAATACTTCAAGTTCCCTCATTGAGAAAAGTCGGTCAATCTTTAAAACCACAAAATTTTTTCAATGATGAAAATATTCAGCGTCTGCTGAAACTGCTTGGTCCGTCATTGCTGGGAGTCGCAGTTTATCAAATCAATATCATTGTACTGCGCAATCTCGCCAGTTTCATGCCTTCAGGTCAAGTCACGCACTATTACAACGCAAGCCGTCTTTCAGAATTAACTTTAGGAGTCTTTGCTTTTGCCTTAACCACGGCTAGTTTTCCGGTATTAAGCCGACACACTGCCAGCGAAAACTGGGAGAAAATTCGCAGCACCTTGCGTTTTACCATGTCCACTACTTTATTGGTTGTCTTACCGGCCAGCGTGGGATTGGCCATTGCGGCAGAGCCGATAGTCGCAATGCTTTATTTCCACGGTGCCTATGCCTGGAGTGACGTTCAAATTACCGCGCTTACGCTTCAGGCCTTTGCTTTGAGCATTCCGGCTGTTGCCATGATTCGTTTGCAGACTGCATTGTTTTATGCGCTTAAAGACACCCGAACTCCGGTGAAAGTCTCGCTGTTCAGTATTTTTCTGACGGGACTTTTGGGGTGGTGGTTGAGCCAAAGTCTGGAAATTTTCGGGCTGGCTTTGGGACTTGCGGCAGGTACCTGGTTTCAGTGGGGACTATTAAACTTCTTTCTGCTGAAAGAAACTGAATTGCGAAAAAAATGGTGGCCTTTGCGTTCATCCCTGTTTTATTTGCTGGCTTCGGGAGGAATGGCAGGTTTTACCTGGTTTACAAGTGGTTATGGATTATGGGAAAAAGGAGCTTTCCTTTTTTACAACTGGGTAATCTTTCTGGCACTGCTCGCAGGTTCTGCTTTTTTATATGTGCTACTGTTGCTGATTTTTAGAGAAGAACAAGTTTTGAAAATGGCCAACCGCTTGAATTCAAAAATAAAGCAGCTCTAAAAAGTCCTAAAACTTTGTCATTGCTTACAAAGCAAGAAAGCTAGGAAGTTGCTATTTTAACAATTTAAGATTTCTCCCTAATGTCGAAATGAGAAATTATAGCTTTCAAAGTTTTTGCGATACTGTCACAAATTAACTCCCAATAATTTTAACGTTGATGTAGCCATGACTTTGGCCGCAGTCACCATGTCATCAATCACAATGTATTCATCTGGCTGATGAGCAAGGTCAAGAATTCCGGGGCCGTAAGCAATGCAGTCATGAAGATGCCCGATTCTGGCGATATGTTTTTGATCATAGGTTCCGGGTGAAATGACATGCTCCGGAGTTTTTCCTAATATGTTGAGAATAGCGGCACTGACAGCTTTTACCACCGGTGCGTTTGCATCGGTCATCGTGGGTAAGAATTCCATAATGTCTCGGATTTGGTAGCGAAAATTCGGGCGCGAATTTGCGAGTTCTTCTAATAAATTTGTAACTTCTGCTTTTACTTCGGTGATATCTTCCTCAATTAAAAATCGTCGGTCCATGGTTAAACGGCACGAATCAGGAACGAGAGGACTCGGCATTCCCGAAAAAGATTCATCTTCTCCACCGTGAATTGACTGAAGATTTAAAGTTGAGCGGCGCGCACCTTCCGGAACAACTGGCATAATGGTTTGCTTTTGGTCTAATGCAGGAAAGAGTTTTTGCTCAATTAGTTCCAAAAAAGAACTCATGTGCCGGATTGCGGAATCGCCGAGAAATGGCATTGAACCGTGCGCGATTCTGCCGAATGTTTCCACCTCCGCCCACCATGCTCCGCGATGACCAAGACAGACTCGGTCCACATTCAAAGGTTCCGGAATAATCACGTGGTCCACCCGCGGTTTTGAGAAGAATCCTTTTTCTGCTAAAAAAGCAACTCCGCCGTATCCTCCGGTTTCTTCATCGACTGTTCCGGAAATTTCGATTACGCCGGAAAAGTCAATACCTTCTTCAAGGATGGCTTCCATTGCAATCACAGAAGCGGCCAGCCCGCCTTTCATGTCGCAGGTACCGCGGCCGAATATTTTCCCATCCCGGACCACTCCCTCAAAAGGATCAACTGACCAGCCTTTCCCAGGCACGACAACATCGAGGTGGCTGTTGAAATGAACACAAGGTCCGGAGTGTTTGCCTTCAAAACGTGCGATTACATTATTTCGGGGGTAACGGTCAGTGTCGCCAGGTGTGTCTTTTGCGCGTTCATAAAGCAGAGAAAATCCGCTTTTCGCTAAACGTCTGCCGAGAAATTCGGCGCATCTTGTGTAGTCCTCTCCTGGAGGATTTATCGTAGGTATGCGAACTAAATCTTGTGTGAACGAAACCAGGTCTTCACGCTTGGAATCGATTCTGGAAAAGAGAGATTCCATTATCTTTTGCTGTTGAATGTGTTATTAATGTTGAAATGATAGTTTCATCATAATCAACAATCCATTCAACAATCCAGAAAAAACAAAAACGACCTCAGAATATTCGCAAAAATAGTTGGAGAAAATAAGAGAAAAAAGCGGTAAGTCAATGGAAGCGCCAAAAGATGACCACTTGTTAGGAGGCTGTAAAACAAATGATCTTCCTGTTTGCCGCTCCCATCGAGCTTCTGGAAATACCAAAGAACAATTGTGTGGTTAAAAAACGAAGCATTGAGAGAGCTAATGTGCTTCAAGCTCAAAACCACTCGACATTTAAATAATTTGTTCTTCCAGTATGATTTATTTTGCCACGGGTTTGTTATGATTGATATTAGTAAAATTACTTAGATGGCCAGATAAAATATATTTCAATGTAATATTAGTAAGTTAGTGTTATACATATACGTTAAAAAATATTTTTTAAGAGTGATTTAAGAAAATGTTGGAGAGTTTTTCAATAGCAACTCTGAAAAGAGTGCTTTGATAATAACGTATAAATTGCTTTATGGTAGAGTGCAAAAGGGTGATTACTTAAGATTTAAGGAGTCGAAAATAGCAGAAGTAAATTGAGGACTCAGGTGACTTTGTGTTTCTGAAGGAAACGTTCTTCACGCCATTCTTCAGTTTTGAGGACATCAGTCAAAGCTTCGGCAGCATCCCAGACGTCTGTGTAGCGTAAATAAAGTGGAGCAAAACCAAACCGCATGATGCCTGGCGCCCTAAAATCTGCAATTATTTTTCTGGCAATAAGAGCCTGAATTACGGCAAAACCATTTGAACAATGAAGAGCTACCTGCGAACCTCGTTTTTCCGGATCAGTTGGACTTTGAAGAGTAACGCCATAATTGCCTAATCTGCTTTCTACCAGCTCAAGAAAAAGTTGAGTCAGTCGCAGGCTCTTTTTACGTACCATTTGTAGATCAATCGCCTGCGCAATTTCAAGCCCGGCCTGGAGGCCCCGGAGTGATAATATAGGCTGTGTTCCTGTCTGGAAGCTTAGAATACCTTTCGCTGCCTGAAAATCTTTTTCGAATGCAAAAGGACGTGCGTGTCCCCACCAACCGGAAAGAGGATTTACGGCTGCTTGCTGGTGCCGCTTTGCAACATACACAAACGCGGGAGAGCCGGGGCCTCCGTTCAGATATTTATAAGTGCAGCCAACCGCAAAATCTACACCCCATTTGTCAAGCTCCACAGGTAAAACTCCAGCACTATGACACGTGTCTAGAATAAATAAGGCTCCTGCCTCATGCGTTTTTTTGACAAGTTCCTCAATCGGCAAGATTTCACCTGTACGGTAATTTACATGTGATAAAGTAACCACCGCAACATTATCGTCTAGCAGCTCTTCCAGGGAATCTCCATCTATGCCCACCAATCGTCTTTGAATGTTTTGCTGAGTTGATGTGATTCCTTCCAGGATATAAAGATCGGTTGGAAAACTGTCTGCTTCTGAGACCAAAGCATTACGTCCCTGAGATAAAGCCAAAGCGGCATGGACGGTTTTGTACAAATTCAGTGAGGTTGAGTCGGAAACAATTAGCTGTCCGGAAGCAGCCCCAACAACAGGGGCAATCATTTCCCCCAGAGTTTGCGGTAACTCCCACCAACCAGCATTGTTCCAACTTCTAACCAGTTCTTCAGCCCATTCGCTGCGGATGGCCTGCTCCAAATGTTCAAGTGACTTTTTAGGCATTGGTCCAAGTGAGTTTCCATCTAAATAAATCAGACCTTGCGGCAGGTGGAATTCTTCCCGCCGGTTACGTAAAGGGTCCACCTCATCCGCTTTTTCACATGCAGTTCTGGATTCCAGTAAAGTGGAAATATTGATTGACATAATTTGGCTGAGTAGTGAATTTTAGAATTATTAAGAGAACATCATGAGTTAAGCAGTGTTTCTTTGTAGAATACTATAAGCACTTACTCATTTTGTCGAGCAAATATTTAGGATTGTGCGTTAGGAAAAATCATCCCTGCGGGTAAAGACCAAGCAGAATAATTCCGTCCCGAAGCAGAAAAAATGCAAAACCAATTAATGCAAAACCGAGGAACTGCATGATACGCCTGTACCAAATTCCCTGCAAAAAACTCCTGGATTTTCCCGCCACGATTGCCAGCATAAATTTTACTCCAACCAGGCCAAGATAAAAACCGAAGATGAATGCGGCGCCTAAGCTGAAACTCTGCTGAAACGATCGGACCATCAGAGGTGCGCCCACAGTAAACCAAAAAAGATATGGGTTTGGACTTACCAGGTTTGCGATCATTAGCTCTCGTAAGTGGAGAGGTTTGGGGGTGTAATCTGAAATTTCAACACTGGCGATTTTGATACTGCTACTTCCAAGGTATGTGAGGAAAATAGCACCGGCTAGAGAAATTACACCGAGTAGCAAATCAACATTTGAGAGTTTAGTGAACAAAATTCCGGAAACAAGCACAATCGGCAAATCTGTCAGCAGAGGGATAAACGCAACTTTCGCACCTGCACGGATTCCATGACGAAATGCTTCGGAAATGATCAACACTAACATTGGCCCCGGAGCAATTCCTGCCGGCGCTCCAAGGAGAAAACCTATGGTCAAGACGCCGAATAAACTGTCGATCATGCGGGAATCTCTAAATCCAGGCACTCTAAATCAAGGATCATTTTTCCTATACGAGTGACCGAACCTTTCATGGTGATCTCATAATTATCACTAATTGTGATGTCGATTTGACCACCCGGCATTAAAACCGCAATTTTTGCATCACATAAGCCCAGCCGATACGCGACGGCTGCAGCTGCACTGCTGCTGCTTCCGGAAGCTAATGTGTAACCGGCACCGCGTTCCCAGATTTCAATCCGGATTGTCTTTCGGTTCAGGACCTCCAAAAATTGAACATTTGTACGGTTTGGAAAGTTCGAGTGTGTTTCGAGCAAAGGTCCAATACGTCCTGCTTCTTGTGCAGAAATATTTTGATTAAGCACTATGCAGTGCGGATTGCCTATGGTAGCGGCGCTGAATGTTATTTCTTCACCATTTATTTCCAGGGTTTCGTTGAGAACTTCCCGGCTTTTTCCGCTCACCGGAATGTCCTCACTTTGAAAACTAACACGGCCCATCTCAACGGTCACAGATTTCCCGGAACTTTCGACCTGCGCACTGACAAGGCCTCCTGAGGTCATGATTTGAAAAGGCGACTCGTTTACCATTTTTCGATCCCAGAGCGAACGCGCGAATATCCGCAGTCCGTTTCCGCTTTTTTCTGCCTTACTACCGTCCGGGTTAAAGATAGTCAGTTTAAAGCCTTTTCCGGGGCTGTCTTTTTCACCGACTAAAATTCCATCGGAGCCAAGGCCAAAATTACGGTGACAAATTTTACGGACCTGTTCTGCAGTCAGCTCTGTTTCCGCAGACTGCGAAGCTCCGGAAGTGAGAACCAGATAATCATTGCCGAGGGCATGATATTTGAGAAATTCCATTTTATGGCGAGCTAAAAATATTTTAATATATAAAGCGGCTAAAGTAATTTATCTATTATACAGATCAGACTGTGTTTACAAAAGCAGTAGTCTGAAAAAATATTCGGAGGTTTTCATAATTCGGAAATTTTCTGCGCCGCTTGATGAGGCGTGAGCGGTTTGTCTAAAAGCTGACCGTTACTCAGCCGTAGCAAAACTCCCTCTTCGGTCATGTATGCTTTCAACGGATCACCGTTTTCATCCAGCATTTCCAGGGCATAAGTCGATTTGCCATCAAGAACATCTGGAATCACTTTTATCTTTTCCGGAGCATTGTCACCCATATCTTTCCAGAGCGATTCTACATCCTTGTATTTCTGTTCGAGTAGCTTGAGCTTTTTCTTCAATTCTTCTGGAGAGGCATATTTTTCCACTTTGCCTTTCCAAAAGAGGAAAATTGACTGTGCCTCTGAGAAGACAAAAACGGTGTTATTGCCTATTTCCTGGAGGATGCTATTGGCAATTTTATCCAAAATTTCAGGCGGTGCGGTGAGCATTTTTTTTAGACGTTCATTTGATTCCTGAACAGGGATATTGGAGCCAAATTCCTGCATCATGTCTTCAAGATTAAACTCTGACGGTTTGTTGCCGGTTGAACTTTTTGCGGTCAAAGTTTTGTTTTTTGGAAAAAACTTTAAATGTTTTATTATGTTTTTGCCAGGAGATGGATCCTGCATCTGCACTAAAAATATGACAAACACACCAAGGAAAATCAGCAGTAAAATCAGCATAAATCTCCGCAAATAGTTAGGCCCGGAAGACTTATCTTTTTTACTTTTGTCAGTTGATGTATTTCGCAGTTGAGGGGAAGACTTTGTTGCGGCCTTCATTTCCGCTGAAATAATCGGTTCAGGGAAATAAGGCTGCAACTCCTGCATAAGCTGATCATTGCGCTGCTGTATCAGTTTTACTCTTTCAATTAACTCAAATCCGTGTGTTTTAAGATATATTTTACGCAGTTCTTCCACAAGAAACTTCACCCCGGGATGAGTCTCATCATTTAAGTCTTCCGCTTCCTGCATGGTTCCATCCCGAAAACGCTGGCACTGGTGCAGGACTTCTATTTCAAGTGCTTTTGAACTGATACGCAGGGCATGCCAACGGTCACGTGAAAACATCGGTGGAGACACAGGCGGTTCAATTTCGTTGTCTGCAGGATTGTTTCTTTGGAAAGTCTCTGCTTGTGATTTGGCAGGCTTTTGCTTGTTTCTGAGTAACTGCTTTTTTTTAGTTTGGAACTGCTGCCAATCCATCTTGTAATCCGACCACGCACTTTTGAAATTACTCCAGTTTTTGCGTAACTCCTGATTGTTCTCAAATAATTTATTGAATAATGGTGCAAGCTCAGGAAAAGAGAGTGGATCTTTTTTACGCACGAGGCTGGATAACTTGCGCAGTTTCTCCATTTGCTGCTCAAGTTGTTTAGCCTCATTTTCAATATGTGCCCACTCAGCATTTGTCAGCGGACGTTTCCAATGTTCTACAACCGGGAATATGAGTAATTCCATCCTGATCGTGTCGACACAAATGCGGTTCAGATCTACGCTGAGTGAGCTGGGAACATGCGCCTGAATCTGCTGCCGTAATGCCTGCCAGGCCTGTTTTGTCCTTGAGGATTTGTGCTCCGGATTAGTGAGCAGCATAAAATCCTCAAAATGGTCTCCGGAAATCGGAATGATACTGGTTGTGTCCATTGAATGCAAAAGTGAAAAACTAGCTGGAGAATATTAAAAAGAGCTTTGCAAAACTCGTACTTTATTTTAACCCACAAGCAAAGCTGGAACTGTGCCGCGGGCAAGTTATGTTTGACTTAAACACTCATTTCCAGTAATATAATTTAATCAGTACTAATTTGGTACGGTTTCTTTAGGAGCTGTTCAGATGCTTACTGAAATTTAGAAATTGTGTTTTTACTCACGTTTCAGATAATCTTCAATTTTTTAACGATCAATCGGTGTAAAGTTATGCAATTCAAAGTTATTTCTCCCAATGTGGAAAGCACCGGAAGCGCCGGAACTGATCCACAGTCTCAGATTGAGCAAATGCTGAGTGGCAATCCTGTTTTTTTATTTATGAAGGGTACCCCGGAATCTCCTCAGTGTGGTTTTTCCG
>ERZ1048872.2254-NODE-2254-length-14091-cov-5.247720_pt1 | contig 14091 bp, 15 predicted proteins | sample MGYA00383100_ERZ1048872 | MGnify/ENA primary metagenome ERZ1048872 (study PRJEB29581, sample SAMEA5548370) | metagenome | biome: marine; feature: coastal; material: water | depth 50 m | study: Short-term variability in the microbial, nano- and picoplankton... | reverse complement strand
GATATTTTTGTTCCCGCGCAAAAACAGGATAGATTTGCGGTTAAACTATATAATTTCATGCCGGGGCCGTTAAATTCCAATGTAAAACTGGTTTGTCCGGCAACAGAGAACGTGTGACTGAAGGAACCGTTATTACCAAGGGCACCATCGCCAATAACATCATCTGTACTTGTGCCTGTGCCAGAAGTTACAACTTTTAAATACCCAGAAGAACTCAGACTAAAGCTTCCGGCTAGGGTGACAGATCCTGTGAAAACAATGCCAGTTGGGGATATTATTTCTAAAACATAAGTGTCCGTATGCAGAGATTCAGAAATAGAAAAACCCGACGCGGTATTTAAAATTGAAATGTGGCCGGGGTTGTTGCTGCCACTTAAGGTGAACACCACACCGCCGTCTGTGAATGTTATGCTTGTAACGGCCGTTACCGAATAGGTACCAAGATTATTCATTTCCGTGCTGCTGGAAATTATCGAAAAGTCTGTTCCTTGAAAATCAAATAACGGCATGGTGAAATCCTTAAATCTGGGGCGGGCTGAAATATGGTCAGTCGCCCTAGATTATTGATTTTAAACCAGCTTTGTCAAATTGCGCGTAAAAGCTTACCTAACGGCAGCTAAATTAAGGGAAATTTCCCCGAGCTTGCCGATCTGCGCAGATTCTAGCGTAGCAAAATTACCGATATGACAATGGCTACCAGCGCAAAACAGATGCCAAAACCGGCGGCGTATTGCGCGGCATCTTTCCAGTCACCACCGCGAGAACGGGCCAGATAAATGCCCCATGCGATGCCGATTAATGCCGCAATTAGTGTACTCATTGCAAAGAACTTCCTTTTGCTGGGCTCAGGGCCGAGATTTCACGCAGTCGTGCCAGCACATTCGCGTCAGAACCGAAACCGTATCGTGCCCAACCCAAGCTGTCTAGCGTCGTCATCCGAGCCTCGCTTTCGCGACCCTGCAATGACAATGCCTGTGCTTTAATCATCAAAAGCGTGGCCATCACTGCGGCATTTTCACCGCGAATGGCGGCAGGCATGTGGGCATCGACAATCTTGATCGCGCCGTGGCTGTCACCAGAAGACAGGGCATTGGCGGCCAGTTGCATGTTTATGTGGGCTGATTGCAGCTCATTTCCTGGCAGGGCGGTGTAGTATGCCGATGCCTCTAGGAATGCAGCGGTGGATAATTCAGGGGCAACACCCATGGACACGCGGCCCAAAACGAAGGTGCTGAATGCCAGCCGGTTATCGCGCCAACCATATTTTTTGGCGATCATAACAGCGCGTTTCGCAGCATCAACGCGCGCAGTAACGCCCGCTTTTGGTCCCAACGCCACTTCAATGGCATTGATCCAATCACGCGGTGTTCGTGCATCATCTGTGGCACTGTTGCGTTGTCCACGTGGATTGATCCGCGCCAAAACACTCGGAATACGCGCTGATACCTCGGCCAATGTCATGCCGTTTTTAAGGGCGGGGTCATAGTAAGCGCGTAAAACCAACATATCAAAACCGGTCAAAACAGAATGAAAGTTGTCATCGTTAAAGACAGAGTCATCCAAACGATACAAATCATTTAGGGGACCGATTGCTTGGGCAACTTCTTCGTGCAAGCAATCGCGCACCTCTTGAGGGCTGACGTTATTTGGCACAAAAATCGAAACCATTTCACGTTTTTGCAAATTTGCCCATTCACTGTTCGCGCGGCGGTGCGACTTCTTGAAATCAGACCAGCTAACGACATTTGGCACGACGAAACAGGCGGCTGTTGGCACATAGCGTTGCATTTCACCGCGCGAAATCGATTGTATCAACAGATTGGCCGTTTCATGGCGTCGAACTTCGCGGATTTCAATGCCTGCTTCGTTGCGAATTCGGCTTAATAGGATGCCCAGATCGCGACTGACATTGCTGGCCGCATCCCCTTTTAGGGCAACCAAAATAGGCCCCTCAAAACGGGTCATTGTGGGCAGAACCTTACCACTTTCCATGCGAAAGCTAAGATCCATGAAGTCACGCGCGATCGTTGCATTTGAACGGGTTGTAACAGGTTGGGATCGATTGCCAAAAACCTTCATCGCGGGCAAATTGCTAATTCCGCTGTCTTTGCGCGTGGGCACATCAACAGGTGGCAAGGCGGCACAAGCAGAAAGTGCCAAAGTCAAAATAAGAATTAAATTACGTACCATTTACTATTTCCGTCTAACATATTTAAGAAAAGGGGTCAGTTGGGCGATGCGGTCATACAAAACCCGCGCCGTTTTATTAAAATCTTGGGTATTCCAGTAGGTGCTTGTGGCACCGTGCTCGTCCGCGGCCTTATAGACAGCCTCAATTAATGCGCGTCCAACACCTGTGCCACGCACAGACGGATCAGCGTATAAATCTTGTAAATAACAAGTGTTTTCAATGGACCAGCCGTGTCTGTGAAATAAATAGTGGACCAAGCCAACAGGGCGTCCATCTAGCACAGCTAGTTTACAGTGAAATTCACTGTCTTTGCCGCTTAACATGCGCGAAAACGTGCTGTCATATACTTTGGGCGGCAATTCAGTTTCGTAAAATGCCAAATATTCCCGCCAAAGTGATTCCCATTGCGAGCGGTCATCCGCCACCAATGGGCGGATAATAAGGGCGCTATTTCCCTTATTTTGTTGAATTTCTTTACTCATAACACATCCCTAACCAAATAACCGCTTGCTCCCTAAGCGGGCAGTATAACCTGCCATGAAGAATTTGGATAAATTAATTATTTCAAAATACTTAGCTGAAACACTTCATCCAAAAACCGACCCATGACGGGCGTCTTTCGCGTTAGTTAGGTGTTTAACAAGAAGATCTGGATGGCAATAAAACACACCGCCATCCAATCCACTCGTTACTGCGATGCGTCCTGCACACGAAAAAACCCACAGATCGGCCGAACGGTAAAATTACCGGTAAGGAATCTGAGGGCAGCTTAATCGTGTCAGGAAACATCGACACTCGCACACTCATACTCAATCACTAACTATGAGCGTAATTTCGCCTACAATGTTGCCACAAATAAGGACGAATTTGTGTCAAACTTTGTTCATAGTATGCCGACTTGAACTTGGTTCAAAAATTTATCGCTTGGATCTTGCCATGAATGCCAGACGTTCAAATAGGTGAACATCCTGCTCATTCTTCAATAAAGCGCCGTATAACTTGGGCAAAGCGTTGGCGCCGTCGCGGGCAAGGTCCTCAGGTGTTAGATCCTCTGCCAACAAAAGTTTTAGCCAATCCAGCACCTCAGACGTCGATGGTTTCTTCTTTAGACCCGGCGTTTCGCGAATCTCATAGAACTGGGTTAGGGCGGTGGACAGCAGTTCGCTTTTGATGTCGGGGTGATGGACGGCCACGATCTTTTCCAAAACATCGGCCTCTGGAAAACGGATGTAGTGAAAGAAACAACGACGCAGAAAGGCGTCTGGCAGTTCTTTTTCATTGTTAGAGGTGATGATTACAATGGGGCGCTGTTTGGCAGAAACCATTTCGCCTGTTTCATAGACGTGAAATTCCATGCGATCTAATTCTTGCAGCAGATCATTGGGAAATTCGATGTCTGCCTTGTCGACTTCGTCAATCAACAAAACCACGCGTTCATCGCTGTCAAAGGCTTGCCATAACTTACCTTTGCGAATGTAGTTTGACACATCTTCAACCTTGGCATCGCCAAGTTGGCTGTCGCGCAGACGTGAAACCGCATCATATTCATAAAGACCCTGTTGCGCCTTTGTTGTGGATTTCACATGCCACTCAATCATCCGCAAACCTAGGGCAGAAGCAACTTGTCGCGCCAATTCGGTTTTACCTGTACCCGGTTCACCTTTAACCAATAAGGGGCGTTCTAGGGTCACAGCGGCATTTACCGCCACGGTTAAGTCATCGGTTGCCACATAAGAGTCGGTGCCAGCAAATTTCATTCTTTTTGTCCTAATTTCCAATTTGTCACGGTGTGACCTTGGCGCGGAACTTAAATGGGTGAAACAAAACCATCAACTCTTGTTTATCACGTAGTGACAACCCCTTAATAACAGGTTACATCGGCGCAACTGGGTAGGAGTGGAGCAAACTAGGCCGCGGCCAAGATGCTCAAAAATAAAGGAAATTGTTATGAAAGCGGAATCCTTTCTTCCTGATGATTATCATCCGGCTGAAGACGAACCTTTTATGAATGAACGTCAGACTGAATATTTTCGACGTAAGTTGCTGAATTGGCGTGATGAATTATTGTCAGATTCAAAAGACACGATTGAGGGCCTGCAAGATGGCACGCGCAACATTCCTGATGTCGCTGATCGCGCATCTGAGGAAACTGATCGCGCACTTGAATTGCGTACTCGGGATCGCCAACGCAAACTAATCTCAAAAATTGACGCAGCTTTGCGTCGCGTTGATGAAGGTGAGTTTGGATATTGTGACGAAACAGGTGAACCAATTTCCCTGAAACGTCTGGATGCACGCCCCATCGCCACGATGAGCCTTGAGGCACAAGAGCGCCACGAGCGCCGCGAAAAGGTTCACAGGGACGACTAAGTTAAGACCATTGATCTGGGAGGATTAATAGATTTGTCTTGTTATTCAACATATAAGCCGGTGCTATTGCGCCGGCTTTTTTGTATCTTTTTATGACTATTAACCGTGAAATAGCCGTTGTTGGCGCTGGTATAGGTGGCTTGGCCGTGGCTTTGGCATGCGCCCAAAGGGGCGCGGCGGTTCAGGTGTATGAGCAAGCCCGCGCTTTAAACGAAGTTGGGGCAGGCATTCAGATCAGCCCTAATGGCATGAATGTTTTGGCGGCGCTTGGCTTAGCTGACGACATTCGCGCCACAACGATGCGCACATCTGCAATTAATTTGCGCGATTATCGGCAAGGCCGTTTGGTTAGTCATCTTGATTTGTTAAAACATGGCCAACCTGCGGGGCATTATGCGATCCACCGCGGCGATTTCGTTGAAAAGCTTTATCAGGCCTGTCTTGCAACAGGCGTTTCGTTTCAATTTGGCAATGATGTGGAATTGCTGCCATCTGATAAACGAGTGGTGATTGCGGCGGATGGCGTGAACTCTAAACATAGAAGCAAGTTTATCAATGACGAAAAATCTACGTTTTCGGGTCAGGTTGCATGGCGGGCCACAGTAAAAAACACGCATGAATTGCCAGCAATCTCGACCGTACATTTGGCACCATCACGGCACTTGGTGACTTATCCATTGCGGCAAGGGAATTTGATAAACATCGTTGCGGTCCAAGAACGTTCAATCTGGGCTGACAGCGGCTGGTCTACGACGGATGATCCAGAAAATTTGCGCGATGCATTTGATGATTTTTCCCCAGAAGTTTGCGAAATATTAGGCCGTATTGATGACTGTTTTGTCTGGGGGTTGCACAATTTTCCTGCTGAAAAACAGTGGTATACTGGGAATATGGTCCTGTTAGGTGATGCGGTTCATCCTATGTTACCCTTCATGGCACAGGGCGCAAATATGGCGTTAGAGGATGCTTGGATATTGGCAACCTGTCTTGCGCGTTTTGAGGGTAATTCAGATGCCTTTGCAGCCTATCAAAAGGCACGCAGTTTGCGCGTTGACCATGTGGTTGCTGCCAGTTCACGCAATGCCGCAGCGTTTCATTTGTCTGGCGTAAAGCGATCTATCGCACACACTGTTTTGCGAACTGCGGACAAAATTGCCCCAAGTGTTGGAATTAAACGTCTTGATTGGCTTTATGGATATGACGCAGCTAAATATTAAGCGTCCAGTTTAATCCAAACCGGCACGTGATCTGATGGTTTTTCGCGGCCGCGAACATAGCTGTCGATTTGGCAATCCGTGACAAGATCGGCGCATTCGGGTGAGGCCAGAAAATGATCAATCCTAATGCCGTCATTTTTATCCCACGCGCCGCGTTGGTAATCCCAAAAACTGTAATGCCCGGGGCCAGGATTGCGGGTGCGGAATACTTCGGTAAACCCAAGGTTTAACAAGCGGCGATAGGCGGCGCGGCTTTCGGGGCGGGCAAGGGCATCTTCAACCCAAACCTCTGGGTGCTTGGCGTCTTCGTCTTGGGGAATGATGTTGTAATCCCCAGCCATAACAAAGGGTTCCTCGATTTCTAACAATTCGACGGCACGCGCCTGAAGACGCTCCATCCATGCCAGTTTATAATCATATTTCGGACCAGGAACCGGATTGCCATTTGGCAGGTATAATCCGCAAACCCGCACTGGGGTCTTGCCCATTACAGTGGCCTCAATCCATCGGGCTTGTTCGTCGGTGTCGTCGCCCGGCAAGCCACGGGTGATATCCTCTAGCGGCAGTCGAGACAAAATTGCGACGCCGTTGAACGACTTTTGCCCATGCGTTTCAACGGTGTAGCCCATGTCCTCAAACAATTCGCGCGGGAAGTTTTCGTCAACGGATTTGATTTCTTGCAGTAAAACCACATCAGGTTTCGCCTCGGCAAGCCATTCTGGCAAGGCGTTGATCCGTGCCTTGATGCCGTTGATATTAAAGCTGGCGATTTTCATGGGCTTCACCTTTTATTTTGGGCGATTGATCGTGGCGTTGGTGCGGGTATTCTTTTGGTAAGTGGCTTGTCTTGTTTGCACAAGGGTGGATGCACAACCATAGGGCAATCAATTTTCCAATTTTGCGCAAAGCGGCGGTTTTTTCCCCGCGAATGACCCAAGAATCTACCCTAAAATATCCCGACAGCAAACTTGCTGAACAAAGCTAAGAATCGCCAAAAAGGTGATCGTTAGACGAAGGTGCACACCGGCAAACGCCCACTCATTTAGCTGAGGGGCGTTTGTTCGTTTTTTAGTGGGGCATGTTTTAGCCGTGTTTTTCTTGGCCCGAGTCAATCTCGTGCCAAAAATCCAAACCATTTTTAAGCACGGCTTCGGACGCGTTCATACAGGCCGCTACATGTCCAGCCGACGCACCTTCTATTGCCAAAGTAAGTGTTTTTGCAAAACCTGCATTAGCCGTCATTGCCGCGCCGCGTAAAAAGTGCAGCGCGTCATACCGCGCCAGCATTTGTGCGTGGTGTGCAGCGGCCAATTCCATTTCAATCTAATGTTGGGCGTTTGGGCTTAAATCGCTGGACTGTTCTGCGCTTGAATTGGAACTACTCATTTTCTGCGACTTTTGCAGAAGACGTAGTATCAATCGCAAAAATCTGGGCAACACCTTGCGTTGTTGCTGCTTGTGCTGTGATTGATTGCTGGTTTTGTTGTGAAACTGCGTTTTCCATCAACACGCCAGTGGCGTGTGCCAAAGATTCATAGATCGATCCCATCGCAATTGCAGGGGCATCGCCTAATACTTTGGTGTTAACTTGGGTGACAGAGTCGGTTATTTGTTCATTAACGCTCGTGGGCATAACAATTTCCTTTTTAATAATACAGAAGCGAGCCTAGGCTTGGCTTTTGTTTGGATCAAGGAAAATGTTTCGAAATTAGTGGCTTAGGATTTACATTGAAAATGAAGTGCCGCAGCCACAGGACGATGTGGCGTTTGGGTTTTCGATGACAAACCGTGCGCCGATCAATTCCTCTTTGAAATCTATGACAGCATTCGCCAAAAACGGCAGCGACACACTGTCGACGGCAACTGATTGCCCGTCTTTTGACAGGATCAAATCATCTTCTGCCGCATCATCCAGTTTGATTTCATACTGAAAGCCTGAACAACCACCACCCTCAACAGCAACACGCAATACCTGAACAGCATCAACGCCTTCGTTGATTTCTGCCAAGCGGGCAAAGGCGGCATCAGTAACTTTGGGGGGCAGGGTCAGCATATTCACAGGCCTTTAGATTTTTTCCTGTACCCAATATAGAGTGTTCAACAAGTTCAAACAAGAACAGGCAGAAAACATGTTGGCAAAATATGCCGCCGATCCCGCGCAAACCCGTGGGCGGCTTTATGATGAAGAAGAAAGTGCGCATAGAACGTGCTTTCAACGGGATCGCGACCGGATCATTCACGCCAGCGCGTTTCGGCGACTAAAGCATAAAACACAAGTGTTTGTGGAACATGAGGGCGATTATTATCGCACGCGTCTTACGCATTCCATCGAGGTGGCGCAGGTGGCGCGGACGATTTCTGGCGCGCTGGGTCTTAACGGGGAGCTAACTGAAACTGTCGCCTTGGCCCATGATTTGGGCCACACCCCCTTTGGTCACACGGGCGAAGATGCTTTGGCGGAACTTATGGCGCCCTACGGTGGATTTGATCACAATGCGCAAACTTTGCGGATCGTGACCGAATTGGAACGCCATTATGCAGAATGGGACGGGCTGAACCTGACGTGGGAAACGCTGGAAGGCATTGCCAAGCATAACGGGCCGGTTTTGGGTCAGCTGCCTTTTGCCTTGGAAACTTACAACCGACGGCACGATCTTGAGTTAAACACACACGCTTGTGCCGAGGCACAGGTCGCCGCACTGTCTGATGATGTGGCCTATAATAACCACGATTTGCATGACGGTCTGCGGGCAGGGTTGCTGATTGAGGAAGAAATGATTGAATTGCCAATCATTCGTGATTGTTATGCCGAGGTGGACAAGCTGCACCCCAATCTTGATCCAAAGCGGCGTCGTCACGAAGCATTGCGCCGTGTCTTTGGCGTAATGGTCAGCGATGTGATTGCAACATCCCGCGATCTGATAAAACGCGCAGACCCAAGTGATGCCGCCGAAATTCGGGCGTTGGATCATTCTGTTGTTCAGTTTTCACCGTCATTATGGGCCGATCTGCGTGAAATTCGGGCGTATCTGTTCAAAAACATGTACCGTGCACCCAGTGTGATGGTGAAACGGGCCGAAGTGACAGAAATGGTCAACGCACTCTTCCCGATCTACATGGGAAATCCATCGGAAATGCCCTCTAGTTGGCAGGTGAGTATTTCCGAGACATCAAATAAAACCCAATTGGCACGTATCGTTGCGGATTACATGGCGGGCATGACCGATAGATTTGCCGCACAGGAATTCGGGCGCCTTGTAGAAACCTAAAGTCCCAGCTCGTGATTGGCGATATCAACGGCGGATTGCAGCTGGCTGTCATCAAATAAACGATCGCGGCGATCTTTGATGCTTTTGCGGGTGCCCGTGACCTCGACGTATTTCTGGCCATGCAAGGCGCAAATACCCTTTTGTAATTTGGAAGGGCGACCCAAGGATACAATCGATGTCAGATTTGGTGCATATAGTGACCAATGAAGTCCGCTGCCTTGAGGCCCAATAATTTGCTTGGCTGATTGAATAAGTTCAAATTGTTCATTTAAATTAAGTTCTTCTAGAAATACTGGTTCAAAGCCATTCTTTTCAAAGCGGTTTTGTATCTTCGTCTCATCATTGACCCGCGTGCGGTAAGGCCATTTGGCGCGACTAATATACAGGCGTCGATCTGGGGTTTTTGCAGAAAAACTTAGGTGTTTTCTTATTGTATCAGCAAACGCTGGCGCATAACTGGATTTCGCCAAGAAGGGCGAGGGGGCGACAGCGCACTGAGAAATATGTAAAGGTTCGTCGATGAATTCGATTTCACCGGCATCAATGCCAAAATGATCTTGAATAAATGGTAAAAAAGCCCCCGCGCTGGCCATGATTTTTTCAAGGGGCCGGGCGGATTTGTAGAACAACAATGTTGCATCCGGAAATTGCTTCTTCAGATCCATTGCCGCGGCAAGACAAGGCAGGGTTTCTGTCAAGAAATGCCCGAAATTACCCTCAAAATTACCCGCAAAAATGTACTGTTTCTTATCTAGCAACTTGGCGTTTTTAGGTGGGGATAAGCGCATGTAGGAAAACCGAGAGGCATAGGAAATCATGATCGGCCAAGGTTTGATTTTTGCACCGGATTGATCATATATCCCATAGCTTATCAGTTGGCGTCCCACTCGGCTGGTGCCGCGTTTTGCTGGCCAAAAGCGTACAGGTTCAAACGCGTTCATCATATTCTCCGAGGAAATCCCAAATTCTGGGTTTTTTTAGAATACTTAACCAAAGAATTCAAACGAGCAATTGCCTTTATCCCCTGCAAAAGGCTAGACCCTGCACTTCCATATGGTAAAAGCCCATAATGAATTTAGGACGCCTGAAATGAACCTCTTTGCTGATATCCGCGCGCTTGTGATCGATAGCCTTACTGTAATGACCGACGAGGGGGTTCTGCCTGCTGGTTTGGACTTTGCTAATGTCACGGTTGAACCACCGCGCGACGCAAGTCATGGCGATATGGCGACCAATGCGGCGATGGTTTTGGCTAAGGCTGCGAAATCCAAACCACGTGATATTGCCGAGGCATTGGCCGCAAAATTGGCCGAAGATGCCCGCGTTGATTTGGCCGAAGTTGCCGGACCTGGCTTTTTGAATTTACGTCTGTCCAGTGCCATTTGGCACGACGTGACCGCTGCGACATTGGCAAATGGTACCGATTTTGGTCGCTCTAACATGGGCGAAAACAAACGCGTGAACGTGGAATATGTATCCGCGAACCCAACGGGCCCTTTACACGTGGGCCACACACGGGGCGCTGTTTTTGGCGATGCTTTGGCAAGCCTTTTGGATTTTGCTGGCTTTGATGTCACGCGGGAATACTACATCAATGATGGTGGCGCGCAGGTCGATGTTTTGGCGCGTTCAGTTTATTTGCGGTACCAAGAAGCACATGGCCAGAAAGTGGCATTTGAAGATGGAACCTATCCAGGTGATTATCTAATCGAGGTCGGTCAGGCCCTAAAGGAAAAAGTTGGCGACGCCTATTTGGATCAAGACGAAAGTGTTTGGTTGCACGAGGTCCGTGAATATTCAACCGAGGCCATGATGAACCTTATCCGCGAGGATTTGTTGGCGCTTGGCGTTAAGATGGATCATTTTTATTCGGAAAAATCACTTTATGGCACAGGCCAAATCGAGGCGGCATTGGCTGATCTTGATGAAAAAGGATTGATCTATCAGGGCTATCTTGAGCCACCCAAAGGCAAGTTGCCTGAAGATTGGGAGGCGCGTGAGCAAACACTGTTTAGATCAACAGCCCATGGTGATGATGTAGATCGGCCCGTCAAAAAATCTGACGGCAGCTGGACGTATTTCGCACCTGACATCGCCTATCACTATGACAAAGTCACGCGCGGCTATGATCTGTTGATTGACATCTTTGGTGCGGATCACGGCGGTTATGTAAAGCGGATGAAAGCGGCGGTTTCTGCTCTTTCAAATGGTACAGTGCCGCTTGATATCAAGCTGACGCAATTGGTGAAGCTGTTCAAAAATGGCGAACCGTTCAAGATGTCAAAACGGGCAGGGACCTTTGTGACCCTTCGGGACGTCGTTGATCAAGTGGGTCGCGATGTGACGCGGTTTGTGATGTTGACCCGCAAAAATGATGCGCCTTTGGATTTTGATTTTGACAAAGTTGTCGAGCAATCCAAAGACAACCCAGTGTTTTATGTGCAATACGCCCATGCGCGGATTAAATCCGTTATGCGTCGCGCCACGGATGCGGGCATTGATGTGTCACCTGCTGCCTTGGCAGCGGCAGATATGTTGCGTGCAAGCCATGACGCAGAACTGGGTTTGGCCAAAAAACTGGCAGAATGGCCTCGTTTGGTTGAAATTGCCGCACGCACAAATGAGCCACACCGGATCGCGTTTTACCTTTATGAATTGTCTTCTGATTTGCACGCGCATTGGAATAAGGGCAACGACGATTTCAGTTTGCGGTTCTTGCAAGAGGGTGACTCGGAAACCACACAGGCAAAAATTGCCCTGATTTTTGCTGTTTCCATTGTTATTTCCGCAGGACTTGGTATTCTTGGTGTCGAACCGGTAGAAGAGATGCGCTAAAAATACGCACGCGCCGGCTCAAAGAGGCAGGCAGAAGCACTCTCAAACACACGTCATGAGAGCGGCAGAAAGGCGAGCAATGGCAGACGTGGAATTCGGCTATGATGGCGAAAACCGTATCAGTGAAGATGTGCTTTCAGCAGGTCTGATCAATTGGCTTGGGGCATTGATGTCCATTGGGTTGGTTGTTGGGCTTGGTGTGTGGGGCTTTAATTTAACGGCGCGTGATGCGGGTTCTGTACCTGTTATTGCGGCGTTAGAGGGGCCCATGCGCGTGCAGCCTGATGATCCAGGTGGTGAACGTGCCGCCCATCAGGGCCTTGCTGTAAATGAAATTCAGGCCGAGGGAACAGCCGCCGCACCAGCGGATCGCATTGTTTTGGCCCCGCAACCTGTTGATTTGTTTGCCCAAGCACCGATGAGCGCCGTGGTAGAAGCACCCGAAGCAACCGCGCCAATCGTTGAAGAACAGGTTTTGGCCGCGCCGACAATTTCAGAACCAACGCAATTGGTTAGCGCGACCCCAAATGAAGAGGTTGTGCAAGATCCGATTGCCGCCGCTTTGGCCTTGGCTGAAAAGTTGGCCGCAGGCGCGCAAAAATTTGAAGAAACACAAGCCGCGACGACAGCAACGGAAGAAATTGCAGAAACCGACACGACACCCACCGTTGTTGAGACAAAAGTTATTGCCAAGTCAATTCCTGGTGTGTCAAAATCCTTGCGTCCAGTTGCACGCCCCGCGGGTGATCTGAAAGCGACGGCTGTTGCACGAAACGCAACGGCTGCATCGCCGTCTAATATTGATCTTGACCCATCAAAAATCGTGGCTGGCATGCGATTGGTACAATTGGGTGCCTTTGGCAGCCCAGAGATTGCCAAAAGCGAATGGACCAAACGTGTATCTGAATTTGGCGAATACATTGGTGACAAAAAGCGTGTGATCCAACGTACTGAAACGGGTGGTCGGGTGTTTTATCGTCTTCGCGTTGCTGGCTTTGAAGGCCTAAGCGATGCACGTCGTTTCTGTACAGTTCTTTTGGCAGAAAACGCCGCCTGTATTCCTGTCGTTGCACGATGAGCGGTATCGCGGCGGCCATTTTTGGCTGTAGCGGTCCAAAGCTAAGCCAAGCCGAGGCCAAGTTTTTTGCCGCCGCTCAGCCGTGGGGCTTTATTCTTTTTGTGCGAAACGTGGAAACGCCGGATCAATTGCGTCAGCTGACCGATGATTTGCGCGCGGCTGTTGGACGTGATGCACCGATTTTGATCGACCAAGAAGGCGGGCGCGTTCAACGCCTTCGTGCGCCATACTGGCGGGAATGGCTGCCGCCACTTGATCAGATTAACCAAACATCCGATCCCGAACGCGCCATGTATATTCGTGCAAGGGTGATTTCGGATGAGTTACGCGATGTCGGAATTGACGTGAATTGTGCGCCTTTGGCGGATCTGACGTTTCCGCAAACACATCCGTTTTTAAGGAACCGTACGTACGGCGGCGACCCTGACACCGTGATAAGATTGGCCCGCGCCACAGCGGATGGTCACTTGGCAGGTGGTGTTATCCCTGTGCTAAAACATATCCCTGGTCACGGGCGATCCTTGCCCGACAGCCACTTGGATTTGCCGATAATTGAAACCAGTGCCGAGGAATTGATCGCCACTGATTTTGCCCCGTTTAAGGCCTTAAATGATTTGCCTCTGGGCATGACAGGACATTTGATTTTCACAGCCTTTGACAAGGTGAACCCATGCACTGTGTCGCCCAAAATGATCAGCGTTATCAGACGGGACATTGGGTTTACTGGTTTGCTTATGACTGATGATATTTCAATGCAGGCACTGGATGGCGATGTCGCAACAAGATCGGCCAAATCCATTGATGCGGGGTGTGATTTGGTGCTGCACTGCAATGGCGATGCCGCCGAAATGCATCAAATTTTTGATGTTTGTGGTCATTTAGGTGCAAATCAGATAAAGACAGGAAAGGCCGCATTGACGCGACGGGCAGCGGTGGATGACGCCGATATTCCCGCGCTAATGGCGGAACTTAACAGTTTGATGAACGGGCTTTAATCGATGGAACCGGAATTGTGGGACAGTCAGGCCGAAGCGGTCAATGCACGCCTTGAAACCGAGGCGTTGATTGTTGACGTGGATGGCTTTGAAGGGCCGCTTGATCTGTTGCTAACACTGTCTCGGACGCAAAAGG
>ERZ1048872.2250-NODE-2250-length-14109-cov-4.891063_pt1 | contig 14109 bp, 9 predicted proteins | sample MGYA00383100_ERZ1048872 | MGnify/ENA primary metagenome ERZ1048872 (study PRJEB29581, sample SAMEA5548370) | metagenome | biome: marine; feature: coastal; material: water | depth 50 m | study: Short-term variability in the microbial, nano- and picoplankton... | reverse complement strand
AATGCGTGTACAATATTCAATAATTCCCGTATGATTCACAAACTTCCCACGTGTACTTATTCCATTATTCATTCTTAGCCGTTCTCTAGGAAGAATAAGTTTTGCCTTTCCACGGTGTGCAATACAATCTACAGTATATTCTTTGCCAGGCAAATATTCCATAACCAGAATTTCTCTAAACGCTACACCTAAAATTTGCCTTAACTCCTCCATGGTACAATGCGCATTATTGGGCTTTTCATTCCAAAATAATGCAGCACGATCAATGGAGCTGTTTATAATTCTAAACCCTCGCATGCCATTGCTTTCCGAAGGTTTTACGCAAATAGTCTTCTCAGGGTAATTGAGTTCTTTGCTCGCATTGGCCAAGTCCTGGACATTATTTACAGCTATGTACTCCGGAATCTCAAGACCTGCCGCTTGAATTTTTTGCAGCAAATAATTTTTGTTATTGCAGATTTGGAGACTTGTAAGGGCATTTACCACCACTTTGCAATTCAGTTTTTCAAAGGCCAATATATGAGATGAAAAAAGTTCCAATTCCTTTGTTACTAATGGGATTAAGACATGAATATGGTGGGTTTCAACTATAGCTAATAGCTCCTGAATAAAGTTTTTATTCGAAGCTTTTGGAATGGTATGAAAAACAGAACAGAGGCCTTTGCCTGTAGCTTTTGGATCTGCATCCGCTCCATGAACCGTATATTTTTGATGAATCGATTTTATGATCCCTGGCCCTCCAGGAGAACCCGCACCGGTAATCAAAACATTTTTCATCTTGCGAAAGTAGGAAGTATAATTTGAAAGAGTAAATTTGTTGCACCTACAAAATGATAAAACGAAAAAAAATAGTTCATGTCAGTTACTACTTTCATCCTGAAATGGGCTATGATATTAATTTGATAGGGAAGCTTCATTCCAAAGATTTCGATTATGTAATTATTACCTCAAATATATTAGACCCATGGAATACCAATGCACCGGAAATAAAAGAGAAAGATCTCGAATTTGAGGAGAAGTTTAATGTCAAAATAATCCGATGCTCCTCTATCACTCCTTTTAATAAGCATTCCGTCTATATAAAAAGGCTTCGAAAGACTATTTTAGCACAAACACCAGACCTTGTTTTTTTTCATGGGGTGGAAGCCTATACTTATTATTTTACCTTACTCACTTTACCCAAGACCATTAAAATATTTGCCGATACGCATACCCTTCGTTCCCAATTTAAAGACATGGGCTTTATTGGAAACATCGCATTCATTTTCTTTAAAAAGAGGATTGTTCCAAGAATTAACAAAGCGCCAAATGTATTTTTTTATACCGCTCCAGAAAATAAAGACATGCTTACTGAGGACTTTGGATTTGACCCTCAGTTAATCGAGGACAATGAAATATCTGTAGACCACTCCGTCTTTTATCCTAAACCAGCGGATAAATCCTTGATTCCAGGTTTAAAACAACAATTAACCATAGGATATGTAGGGAAGTTTGATTCGCATAAGGAACCTCACCTTATTATGGAAGCACTCAAAAAAATGGACTTAAAGCAATCCATAAACCTACTTCTTATTGGGCCTAGGGATGAAAAATACATGAATAAATCATGGAATGAAGATGGGTTGAACGAGAGAATTTCTGTTTTTCACAAGGGAAGTGTTAAGAACACTGAACTCGCAGATTATTACAGCTTATTTGATTTTCTTATAATTCCAAAGTTTAACTCATTAAGCAGTTTGGATATTCAGGCCTGTGCTAAACCCCTTATTATGGAAAATGACGCAACCAATGCCTTGCGATGTAAAAAGGGTGGTGTTCTATATAAATCCAATAATATAGATGATCTTGCAAGAGTAATAACCAATCTTATAGAAGACGATACACTTCGAGAATCACTGTCACAGCAAGGGTGGGAATATGTTAAAGAAAACTATAACTATCTCAGCAAGCTGAAAAAGATAGAGAGCTTGTATTAATACTATTTTGTAAGTTTAATTAAGAGTGGCTCTAAAAATCCAAGAAATTTAAACTTCTGGACAAATGCCAAGGACTGCTGATTTATATCTACTGAAATTTTATATTTAAGCAAAGTGGCAAAGAAAAATGGAAGCAGTAGGGTGGATTTAACAATACTGTCAAGTATAGGATTGTAGAACCAATCTCCAAAGAATGGAATTGCAAAAAATAGCAAACTAATGAGGAGTAATTTAAGGTGATTTTTGGTGTAAGGAATCATTTTAAAGTATTTCTTAATCACTAAGGTGACCAGAAGCATAATCATTAGAAAAGTGAGACTTGTAGCAATGGCAGCTCCATTTATTCCATAAATGGGTATTAAAATCACATTCCCAGCAATGCCTATTACAGCTCCAAGAACAAAGCTTATAAAAGCAACTGGGTAGAACTTTGAAGTCGCAATAATTGGACTTGCAGCTCCCGTGCTTAAATCAATTAGTTTACCAATTCCTATAATGAGAACTACATATTTACCCATTCTGTAGATTTCACCTTTAGGCATAATCTCATAGAAAGTATCCAGGTTCAACCAAATAGCAAAAAAGAGGAAGGTCCCCATGAAGATTTGGGTAATAGAAGATCGTTTGTAAAGATTTGAGAGTTCTTTGAAATTACTGTTTTTAATATGCTCAGATATAATTGGGGTAAGGATTTGAGACATACTTCTTCGAGGTATTTCAATAAAAGAAGCCAAATAAAACGCCACCGTATAAATCGCAGTGTAGTCCAAAGATTTCATATGGCTAACCATTACAAAATCAATTTTATTGATGAACAAACCACTTACTCCCCCAAAAAAAAGAAATGCAGTGTACTTGGTCATATCCTTAAACAAAGGCTTGTTTTTTTTATAAAATGGCGGATTGGGCTTTAATGATAATTTGCCAAGCTTGCGAAAGAAATAAAAGTTAAGAAGTACAGAAAGGGAATAAATACCCACAATGCCCCAGGTGCATGCTATAAAATCTAAAATGCCTAAATAAAATAGAAAAGCAATGGAAATTATACCAATACGTTGAACCACCTCTCTAATAAAATAGGGTTTAGCAATCCGTCCGAAATTGGCACTGGAAACTTCTATTATTGTGAGGCAAACAGTTGCAAGAACTAAGCCCCCCAAAACAGAGATTAAGTCATTCGTAATTAAGTCACTTTTGGCATTAAACAACTTTAACAGGTCTGTCTTAAAAATAAAAAGAGCGCCAAACACAAGGACGAGTCCTAAAGCGGGTGCTAGCAGAGAGTAAAAGAAAAATCCATTATGCCCGTTCGAATCATTCTTAAAATAGGTGAAGTACTTATTAATCGAATAATTGGTGCCCATGAGTGCAAAGCCGCTTAGAACAGCAGATAATTCAATGAGCAAGCGTATTGCGCCAAACTGTTCAGGCGTAAAAAAATAGGGAAATAAAAAGAAAAGACTAATAAATCCTATCCCAATTCCAACATAATTGGAAACACTTGCCTTAAAGCTCTGTCGAATTACAACTCCCACTAATCTTTAACTTTCCACGGCAAATGTAAAATAACATAGCTCTAGGTTCATGGTTTTAATCTAGGAACACATATAATAAGGAGATAAAAAGTTAGTTATTTCTCCTTAAATTTTTTGCTGGACGGAATGGCCTCATTTCAAATGAGGCCATAAAATTTCAAAAACAAAGTTTCTTGAGCAATCATGTATCATGCTGTTCTAAAGGAAGCTCTTTAATTTTATTGCTATATTCCTTATAAATACATTGTACTTTTGCTTGAATGTTATCCGAAATTCAAGAATATTTAAAGGGCACAAAGTTTTCTAATGGATTAATAATTAATTTTAAGAACAAATTGAATAACCGTCTCTTGGACAGGGTTAAATATTTGGGAAATATAGTGGAAAATAAACGTGTTATTCATGTCGGATGTTGTGACCATATTCCGCTCATTCAAAAGAAAATTGATGTGAATAGGTGGCTTCATCAAATATTAAATGATAGCGCCAAGGAGGTATGCGGGATTGATATCGATAATGAGGCTATTGAATATGCCAAGAGTGTCTCGGGTTGTTCAAATATTATAAATAGAGATATTATACAGGACGATCTATCAGATATAACAGACAAAAAATGGGATTTTATTCTTCTCGGTGAAATTTTGGAACATACAACTAATCCCAATGAGTTCTTATCTAAAATTCATCAAAAGTTTAAAGGTTCAGTCAAATCCATAATTGTTACAGTTCCCAATTCACTTAGGTTGAAAAATTTTAAAATGAGCTTGAAGAATAAAGAATTTATTAATTCAGATCATAAATATGAATTTACTCCGTATACCTTAGCTAAAGCACTTACATTAAGTGGTTTTAAAGTTCAAAAAATGGAAAGTGCGTTCTATGACGAGGTAACTAATCATGGTTTTTTTCACAAAATTTTATATAAAAAATATCCCATGTTAAGAGATGATTTAATCATAGTAGGGGATTTCTAGATGAGCTATTCTCAGAAGGAACTTATCGTTTTAACAACTCAGTTTCCTTACGGAAACCAGGAAGCTTTTTTAGAGCTAGAGATAGTTGAATTGGCTCAGATATTCAATAAAATTAGAATAGTTCCAACCACGTCCACTGGTGCTCCTCGAAATATTCCGCCTAATTGTGAAGTGGTAAATTTGCCGAATAATTTGACTGGAACTCAAAAGTATTTTGAATTGTTTAACCCGATAAGTATTTATAAGGCTGGTCAAGTTATTTTTAAGGAGATGCTTGCTGGTGGTAGTAAAGAGTTCTTTCAAGCACCTATAAAGAGTTTTAAGAAATCCATTTTTATTCATCGCTATTCCAAATGGGTAGATAACAGATTTAAAGATAAAAATCAAGGCATTGAAACTATAATTTATAGCTATTGGTTTGATCCAATTATTTTAGCTTGGAAGAACTACAGCAATAGCATTTTAGTATGCCGCTCGCATAGTTCCGATACCTACAAAGGGATAACTAATCAAATTCTCAAGCATGGATTACTCGCAAATGTGAGCAAAGTTTTTTGCATATCTGATTTTGTTCAAGAATACGTAAAAGTTTTTTGGAAAGCACCCTGTGAAAAAATAGCATTGAGCCGATTAGGAGTCCGCATTCCAATTAAGGAAGAAAGCTTTAAAGACAATAGTTCATTTACTATCGTGAGTTGTTCAAATATGATTCCTCTTAAAAGAACAGCGCAAATAGCTCAAGCTATTCTTGATATAAAAGCTGAAAGAAAAATTAAATGGTACCATTTTGGTGATGGCGAGTGCAGGCAAGAAGTGGAGGAACTGATACAAAATTATCAAAAAAATGAGTTGTTTGAATTACAACTCATGGGTAGTCTTCCCAATCAAGAAATTTTGAGTTTTTATGAGAAGAATAAAGTAGATGTGTTCGTAAATTTCTCAGAATCAGAAGGAATTCCTGTTAGTATTATGGAAGCATTTTCATACGAAATTCCCGCTATTTGTGCAGATGTTGGAGCCTGTTCTGAGATCGTGAAAAATGGGCACAATGGAGTGCTTCTCCCGTCTGATGCCTCCGTTTTTGATTTGACAAAGGCTATTCAGGACCTACTCAAATTAGATCATATAGATAAGACTCAAATGAATAAAAACGCTTTGAATACTGTTAAACAAGACTATTCGGTAAATAATTACAGCAAATTTGCCCAAAGCTTAAATAGTTTAAAGTGATTGAGTTTTACAAACTTTATGAAATATTTAACCCCTAATTTTGCATCTTCAAATGTCCCAGTACAATTTTAAATCAATAGAACAGAAATGGCAGGCCCAATGGATAAAGGATGATCTTTATCGTGTGGAAGAAGACGAGAGCAAACCAAAATTTTATTCGCTCGATATGTTTCCATATCCAAGCGGAGCAGGATTGCATGTAGGGCACCCATTAGGATATATTGCTAGTGATATTGTGAGTCGCTACAAACGATTAAACGGACATAATGTTTTGCATCCCATGGGCTACGATGCTTTTGGATTGCCCGCCGAGCAATATGCTATACAAACAGGGCAGCATCCAGCCATCACTACCGAAGCAAATGTTAAACGCTTTAGAGAGCAGTTGGATCGCATAGGATTTAGTTATGATTGGACGAGAGAAGTAAAAACCTGCGAACCCAAATATTACCACTGGACACAATGGATTTTTTCAAGACTATTTGAGCATTATTATAATAAGGACGAACATAAAGCAAAGTCCATTCAAAGCCTGATAGATGTGTTTGAACGAGAAGGGAACAATGCGATTCATGCGCACACATCGCAAGAAGAATTATTTACGGCAGATCAATGGATCTCCTTTGATGAGAGAAATAAATCAGATGTTTTAAATAGGTATCGACTCGCTTTTGTAGATGAAACTACCGTTAACTGGTGCGAAGAAATGGGAACTGTTTTAGCCAACGAAGAAGTAGTCAATGGCCTAAGTGAAAGGGGAGGATACCCCGTCATTCGAAAGCAAATGAGACAATGGAGTTTGAGAATTACGGCCTATGCCGATCGCTTATTAGAAGGATTAAACACTTTAGATTGGACCGACTCCATTAAAGAAATTCAACGAAACTGGATTGGGAAAAGCGAAGGAGCCGAAATCGAATTCAAAAGCACAGATGGAAATCTGAATTTTAGTGTGTTCACCACCCGACCAGATACGGTTTTTGGAGCTACATTTATGGTTTTAGCTCCCGAATACGAAGGGTTAGAAAACCTCTGTTCAGCCGAGCAGAAAGAGGAGGTCGTACACTATGCCAATGCCGCCAAGAATAGAAGTGAAATAGAGCGAATGGCCTCCACCGAAAAAACAGGAGTGTATACAGGCCGTTACGTAATCAATCCCTTTACAAACAAAGAGATTCCAGTCTGGGTAAGCGATTACGTCTTGGGAGGCTATGGAACAGGAGCCATTATGGCTGTGCCAGCACATGACGATAGAGATTTTGAATTTGCAAGAGCATTTGACCTCTCCATTATTCCGGTTGTTAAACCCCTTCAAGGAGAGCTTCCTGAAAAATTAGAAGAAGCATTTTCAGCCAAAGAAGGTATTGCAATAAATAGTGCCGAGCTAAATGGTATGCATGTGAAAGAAGCCGTAGAAAAAGCCATTGCACTTATTGAATTAAAAGGAATAGGCTCCAAGAAAATTAATTATAAGCTGCGCGATGCAGGTTTTGGAAGGCAGCGGTATTGGGGAGAACCTATACCTATCATTTATAATGAGAATGGAATACCCACGTTAGAATCTAATTTGCCATTGGAATTACCAAAAGTAGAAAGTTACAAGCCCGCAGGAACAGGGCAAAGCCCGCTGGCAGCAGTAAGCGATTGGGTAAACACATCCAAAGGAACGAGAGAAACCGATACCATGCCCGGTTGGGCTGGAAGTTCATGGTATTTTTTGAGGTATATGGATTCCAATAACTCAGAAGGCATTGCCAGTCCTGAAAAATTAAACTACTGGAACCAAGTAGATCTATACTTGGGCGGAAGTGAACATGCGACTGGCCATTTATTATACAGTCGTTTTTGGACAAAATTCCTGCACGATATCGGTATTATTTCTTGGGATGAACCCTTTAAAAAATTGGTTAACCAGGGAATGATAGGAGGTGAAGATGGCCAGAAAATGAGTAAACGCTGGGGAAATGTGGTAAACCCCGATGATATTTGCGACGAGTATGGAGCAGATACCCTGCGCCTCTATGAAATGTTCTTGGGACCATTAACTGATTCAAAACCTTGGAATACAAAGGGAATAGAAGGAGTGAGCCGATTTTTAGCCAAATTTTGGCGATTGTTCCATCAAGGAGAAGCCTTTAATATAGATGAAGCAGCAGCCAGCAAAGAGGAGTTAAAAATACTACATAAAACCATTAAAAAAGTAAGCCACGACATTGAAAACATGAGTTTTAACACCTCTGTTTCGGCATTTATGGTCGCTACCAACGAATTGGGAAATCTAAAATGCACGAAAAGAGAAATTCTTGAGCCTCTACTTATTCTCTTAGCGCCTTTTGCTCCTCATATAACCGAGGAGCTTTGGAGTTTGTGTAGCAAGGACTCATCCGTTCACACCGCAGACTGGCCCATGCATGAAGAGCATTACTTGGTAGAAAGCAGCTTTAATTATCCCATAAGTATTAACGGTAAAACAAGAACCAACATGGAGTTTCCCTTAGATGCAGATCGAGCGGATATGGAAAAAGAGATACTGGCCAATGAAACCGTTCAGAAATGGATGGATGGAAAAAGCCCCAAAAAAGTAATTATCGTACCCGGTCGAATCGTGAATGTAGTTATTTAAGAGGTATCAAGCTAAACAATGGTTTGGATAGAAGCTCTTGAATAGAAGGGTGTAATCTCGAGGAAATGAATTTTATTCATTTTTTTTAGATGAACAGTAAAGGTTATTTTATTTTTTGTGTAGGTTTGCCCCATGAGCAAAACAGCTTTTGTATTCCCTGGTCAGGGGTCGCAATATATTGGAATGGGCAAGGAATTGTACGACAGTTCTTCCCAGTGTAAAGAATTATTTGAACAAGCCAATGACATCCTTGGCTTCAGAATTACAGACATTATGTTCAATGGAGCAGATGAAGAGTTGCGCAGAACAGATGTGACGCAACCCGCCATATTCTTGCACAGCGTTATTCTTGCATTAAGTAAAGGAGCCGATTTTACTCCTGATATGGTTGCAGGTCATAGTCTTGGTGAATTTTCTGCACTTGTTGCCAATCGTTCCATCTCATTTGAAGACGGACTTAAACTCGTTTCAGCCAGAGCTAGAGCCATGCAAGAAGCATGCGAAATAGAGCCCGGTACCATGGCGGCAGTATTGGCATTAAACGATGCCATTGTTGAAGAAAAATGTGCAGAAGTAGATGGTATTGTAGTACCTGCAAATTATAACTGTCCCGGGCAATTGGTGATTTCAGGAGCTGTAGAAGCCATTCACTCAGCCTGTGATGTAATGAAAGAAGCGGGAGCTAAAAGAGCTTTAGTATTGCCAGTGGGAGGAGCATTTCATTCTCCATTAATGGAGCCAGCTAGAACCAAACTAGCTGCAGCAATTGAAGAAACCACATTTAATGTACCTATATGCCCAGTATATCAAAACGTAAGTGCATCTGCCGAAAGCGATAGCACAGAAATTAAGAAAAACCTCGTAGCTCAACTAACAGCACCTGTGAAGTGGACTCAAAGTGTACAATCCATGATATCGGATGGTGCTGCTTTATTTATAGAAGTTGGACCAGGAAAAGTACTCCAAGGTCTAGTTAAGAAAATTTCAAGAGAAACAGAAGTCGCGGCACTCTAATAGCAGTTCTTAAAAAAGTAAAGCATAAAAAAAGCCCTGGGTTCTAAAACTCAGGGCTTTTTTTATGCTTGAAAAATATTAATTTTTCATTATTTTGGTGGAATATACCTCAGACCCATTCACAATTTTGAGAATATAAACTCCACTTGCGAGGCTGCTTACATCTATTTTTTCAATAGATCCAACCATCGTTGAGGTAGAGATTTCTTTTCCCTGCATATCAAATAAGGATACCACGGGGTTCGCATTCACATGCTTCACGAGAACATCAACCGTTACAAATTTATCTGCAACTGTTGGGTATACATTTATAGAACCAGCTTCAATATCCTGAACACTTACACCGAAGCCTCCAACCATTTTCCAAACCATGTCTATAGTCTTGGTGTTGTTCGCAGTCGTTCCATCAGTAATGCCTCTTGCTGCATTAAGAATACTGCTAAAAACAGAATATTTTGCATCAAAGCTACGTGTTGCACCTGAAGTTAATCTACTACTGAAAGACCTTTGAAGCGTATCTCCAGTTCCCATGTTTTTATTTAGGAGGAAGAAAAAAACGCTCCCGTTTGGAATTGCTACAAGAGTAGTTCCGGCTGTACTTTTGATAACCATTTGGTAAATCACGGTATCTCCAACTAGAGCAGAATCCGTTCCGTTGTTCTTCAGAACAAAATTAGTGGTAAACATTGTGCTTCCATCAGCTGCTGTTTGCAATTCAGTAGGAGCTGATATTTCATCAACACTCCAGTCAATGTTTACTTGGCCGTAGCCAAAACCTAGGGCTCCAAGAGCCATTGTTAAAAGTAAATTTTTTTTCATTTCTTTAATTTTGAATGCTTTCTAAACAAAGGTACAAAAAAACGGTTGTTTTATTGGAGTCTTTTTTATTAAATTTGTATAAAATGCCGTCCTTTAAGTATGAGATAGAAAAAAAATTATTTGGCGTTTGTTCCTACATCGGTTCAAAAATGGGTATCAAAACTCACCGGGTGCGTCTATATTTTATTTATACCTCCTGCCTCACTCTGGGTTCGCCTTTGATTTTATATCTAATAGCTGCCTTTTGGTTAAATATTAGAAAGTACACCCGAGAGCGTAAAAATAGCTTTCTTGAACTTTAAAAATTGCTATTCATAGTAAACCGAACCCCGCTAAATGCAGGTTCCACTCGGCAAATTCCACCGCTGCAGTTCACACCTGCCTGTTGCTTTAGGTAAGCCAAGCTAAATATATTTTTACCTGAATTATAACTCGCAAATACACTTGGGTAATGCAAAATCTCATCTGTAATATTCATATTCTCATACCGGTGTGGAGCATAGTTAACCATGTCTCCAACCGCCAAAGTGAAATTAGAGTTGAAGCTAAATTCAGCAATTATATTCGCAAAGGATCCTTGATCACGATCAGTGTTTAACACTTGAGCTTCAAGTCGGAGGTTCTTAGACGGACGTTTGCGTCCATTCTTTTTTCGTCTGGATGACCTAATCTTTACATTAAGCTCTCCAAATGGAGTAAACGTTTGCACATTATCATAATCTACCTCTTGCTCATATACAGCCTGATTGTATTCTATGCTTTGAAGACCAAGCTTTAGCTTCACATTTTTACTTATCTTTTGAATTACCTGACCATTCAATTCACGGAATAAAAGCTGTGGAGAACCATTGACTCCATTAGCATCGGCACTTTGTACGTAACTTCCATTTAAATTAATCTTAGTTTTCTTATTGGGTTTAATGTCAATTTCAGCCTGAATCCCATTTTCTCCAATTTCCTGTGCTGGCGCATTGTACCTCGCCAAAAGTCTATAGGTATTTTGTTTTGTTAAGCTCGGCATGTATGAAACCAATCCATTTAATAATTGTTCAGAAGGGCTGGTTTTGATAACAAAATGGTCCATATGTCTGGCCTGAATATTTATACCTAAGCTCGCTTTATCTCTCGCTTTTCCTTTTTTTGTTCCTCTTCTATACGTTCCCATATTAATTCCAGATTTTCCCCAGCCAATAGCACCATAAAGGATTTGACCTTCCTTATTCTGCCATTTATTATCGATGAGCATCGCCTCCTTTGATTTTTTTACATATTCTACATTTACAGAGAGCGCATTTCGAACAATATTTACATAGGCATTCCCTCCATACACATTGTGCTTAGGGATAAATCGCTCATTTACATCATAGCCCTTTATGGTCTCTATAATAGTTTGCCTATCATCCGACGTTAAGGTTCTATTTAGCGCAGAGAGACCACCCGTAATTTGTATTTTATTTAAAGAAGTATTGCCCTCAATATTAGCACCACTTATGACCTGCTTCGCATACCCAAATCGGTCATCAATATTTCCTTTTTGATTTCCTGCAAATGCCTTTACCCTTAAATGTTCATTAATTTCATATTCAGCTCGCGCCCCTTGTATAGCATAGTCAATTCCAATACGCCTTTGCTCATATGCTCTAAACAACAGCCCAGAACCCAATTGATCATAGAAAGAACCGATGGTTAAGTCTAGTTTTTCCAGTTTTTTATTGATTTGCCAATAGCCAATGCCATGATCCGTATAGCTTCCAATAGGATTAAGCAAAGGAGAATTAAAAAAACCATCGTATCGCACCGTAAACGTATAGCCATTAATCCGGTAGTTCATATTTAACCAAGACTCCAAGCTGTTGCTTCCTTCGAGGTATACTTTGGTATTCGCCCCAATTTTATCGTCACGGATGTATTTTTGGTAATTGGTGATAAGATTCCCGCTAAACTGGCCTTTGTCATTGGACTGAGCAAACGCCGAAGAAGCATGAATAATACCGATTAAAATGAATAATCTCTTCACAGTATGGCAATAATACAAAGCAAAGCCAAGAGTCCATGGGCAGAAAGGGTATTTTTTGCAATAATTTGCATCCTAATCGATGAAGCATGCATTCATGATAGCCAAAAATGAGCCTTCATATTTCACTTGGATATTTTAGATTTTTCCTAGTTTCACATGCTCCTTAGCGAGTTTTATTATCAAAACATTACTTTTGCTACATGTCACAGTTTATACTAAGCAATCCAAATTTTGCGCCCATGGTGGGCCTTGTGCAATTAAATAGGCCTAAAGAACTCAACGCATTGAACTTAGAGTTAATGGGGCAATTGCGAGATGCGCTTGTAGAAATGGACGAGAATCCAGACATTCGATGCATTATTGTTACCGGCAATGAACGCGCATTCGCTGCGGGTGCAGATATTAAGCAAATGGCAGGTAAAAATGCCATTGATATGCTCAAAATAGATCAGTTTTCGACTTGGGACACCATTCGCAGAGTAAAAAAGCCAATTATTGCGGCAGTCTCTGGCTTTGCGCTCGGAGGAGGCCATGAACTATGCATGCTTTGCGATATGATTATTGCCAGTGAAACGGCTAAGTTTGGGCAGCCTGAGATTAATATTGGGGTGATGCCAGGTGCCGGTGGTACTCAACGAATGACCAGAGTCGTAGGCAAGGTCAACGCCATGGAATTGGTGCTTACAGGCAAATTTATTGATGCTCAGCGAGCCTACGAATTAGGCCTGGTAAATAGGGTAGTTCCTGTAGCGCTCTATTTAGAAGAAGCCACTAAATTGGCTACTGAAATTTGTCAGAAATCTCCTCTAGCAGTGCAAGCAGCAAAAGAGAGCATTCTTAAAGCCTATGAAACTCCTTTGCAAGAAGGCTTGGCTTTTGAACGTAAAAATTTCTATATGCTTTTTGCTACCGAAGACCAGAAAGAGGGAATGGCTGCTTTTGTAGAAAAACGAAAAGCTGATTTTAAAGGAAAATAAATCCATCAAGTATACTACAGTAAAAAGGCTCTTCATCTGAAGAGCCTTTTTTATTTAATATTTTTTTGTGCACTTATTTTGCAACAACTCCGTTCACATAAGCGTAATTGTCGCCTACTTTAGACCAGATCGTAACAACGATAGATGTATTTTCTGGAGTGTAATCCCAAGGAATAATTCTATTCGCACCTCTTTCATAGCTTGTTGGAGGGATTAGAGAGAAAGACTTTGTAAACTCTTTTCCAGAAGGAGTAGTTCCCGAAGCAGCTGCAACAAATGCTTGCTGTCCTTCCATGGTCCCATCTCCAACCAATGAAGCACGAGCTAAATTTAAGTGCTCATATTCTCTGTTCTCAGGTTTTCCAGTTATTTTTTGTAAGCCTACAACCTTATTTTCTAATGCAATTACAGAATAATATAAATCACCCGTGTAATCTTCAAAGGCTTTGATTTTTACGTCGCATGTCAATTTAGTAGATGTTAATGTTTTTACAGCAGCAACACCAATTTTTGGATTATTTGCTATGAGGGCAGTAATGTTTTTACCATAGGTATCTGCGGTATATTTTGCATCCGTATAAGCACCACCAGCATTTGCGCCATTAACATTAAAAAATGGAATACCTCCCTTACTTTTCATAGTTGTATATAAGTCGGGAAGAAAGCCAGCGTATTCTGATTTGCCATCAGCTTTGATGTAATGAGGCATTGTTTCTCCGTCCGGAGGGAAATAAAAAGAAACCATTTCATCTGTGGTGAATTTTTTCATCATTTCTTTATATGCAGGTCCGCCATAGGCGCCACATGGAGGACACCATGTGGCTCCTATGTATCCTACAAAACCTCTTTGTGTTTTCTCAACAACTAAAGCTGTTTCACCGCCACCATTGTTTCCACCGCCACCATTGCCATTGTTTCCACCGCCGGTGTCTTCGTCTTTTTTA
>ERZ1048872.2246-NODE-2246-length-14144-cov-11.034708_pt1 | contig 14144 bp, 7 predicted proteins | sample MGYA00383100_ERZ1048872 | MGnify/ENA primary metagenome ERZ1048872 (study PRJEB29581, sample SAMEA5548370) | metagenome | biome: marine; feature: coastal; material: water | depth 50 m | study: Short-term variability in the microbial, nano- and picoplankton... | reverse complement strand
CGCCTGCCTTGCACGCAGGAGGTCGGCGGTTCGATCCCGCCTGGCTCCACCAAATCTTTATATCGCCGCAACGCCCACCGTCAAAAAAGCCAAGAAAGCAAAGCACTATAGCGACCGAACAGCGTAAACACGCTCGCGCGTTCTGCGCGTTTTGTTGCTTCGAGACCGAGGGGAGACTGTGATGCTATCCATCGATTGCAAACGTATTTGACAGCGTTGTCAATCCGTGGTGCAATTGCGATACCCTCAAAACCTGACGGCACACTTCGTCGATTAATTGCTACCCTCCATTCCTTCTTTTTAGGAGCCAAGCGTGACGTGCAATCTGAAACAAGCTCTTATTTCGTGTTTAGTGATGTGCTCGTTCTTGTCCAGCTGTGGCGGCGGTGGTGGCGGCAGTGACAGCCCCGCGCCAAATAATCCGGTAGACCGAGCCGCACCAGTTATCACGCTAGCTGGCGACAGTGCTGTCAATCACGAACAAGGTTCAGCATACATAGACCCGGGCGCGACAGCGACCGACTCAGTTGATGGGTCTGTGCCTGTTACAATGTCTGGAGCCGTGGGTAGTGACGCGGGAACCTACACATTGACCTATACGGCGACCGATGCAGCGTCCAATTCGGCAACCGCAACGCGAACGGTCGTCGTAGCAGATACGATATCGCCGGTCATTACGCTGGTTGGCGCCAACACGATTGAACACCAACAGGGCGCAACTTTTGCGGATCCTGGCGTCTCTGCATCCGATGTCGTTGACGGGACCATTGCCGTCACGACCAGCGGCACTGTGGGGACTGCCGTCGGTCCCTATGAATTAACATATACAGCGACTGACGTAGCCGGCAATACCGCGATAGCAACGCGAACGGTCAACTTTGTTGCCGCGCCAACGGGAGAGGATCTGACGGATCTTGTGGTATTCGATGGCGGGTCGGTTGATGCGACCTGGGATCGGGGTATCAATGCCTTTGATGCGGCGATTGGGTTTTCAGAATGCAATAACGATGGCGGTGCTGCTTGTCCGAGCATTAGTTGGCAACTCGTCGAAGACGATGCACGTGGCGACGTGCTCGAGGTGACACATTCAGCCACCGGGGAATTGGCGGGACTGTTTATTGCAACCAGTGTTCCGCTTGATGTTTCTGGTTTTGCTACGGGCGATGTGCAATTCGACATCAGGGTGATCAGCGGTGACAGCAATATCACCATGAAGATTGATTGTGTACATCCATGCTCATCCGGTGATCAAACGTTAGGCAGTAAAGGTGCATCTGGGTGGGAGACGGTGAAGTTTCCGTTCTCGACGCTTATTGCAGGTGGCTTGGATATGTCCAGAGTGAGCACCGGCATCGTAATCTGGGCAACAAACACAACCAGTACCGTTTTTCAGATCGACAATGTTCGGTTCACGGGTTTTGACGACAGCGTAGCGCCACCGACCGGCAACTACGCAATAACCGCATACGGTGCCGGCAGTATCTCGGACACCATTAATCCCGCGAGTTACCGATGCGTTGTTGATTTCGGTAATTGGATCTACAACGCCGGCGTTGTCGAACCGGCAATCGACAGTTGTAATCCGGCGACTGGGATTCCAACGGGGACACCGACAAAGAGGTTTCCGCAACTCACTGGACCGGCGGCAAGTGGCCCTACGCCGACCCATAAATGGTGGGGCTCCATCCCGTTCATGGGCGAGATGACGATTGGCGACGCCAATGATGCAGCCTACATTACGCCAGACCCAATCACGGCGCGCATCACCGATAGAGGTTTTCGTGCGATGGGCATTCCGTCGGGGCTTGGCCCGACAGTTGATGGATTCATGTATCAGATTCCTGATCCGTTCAGTGAAGTATTCGACGGTATTGCGCTAGGTAATTCAGCTTTCTCAAATATGGAGGCTTATCTCAAGGATTACAGTGACGGCTCGGTAACCGTTGAGTGGCAAGAAAATGACCAGCCCGTGATGGAAGCAACGTTTGTACATGGCTCGCCATACGTTTACGTCAAGGCCTATCAAGGGCAGCTTGTTGTTAGAACGCTAAGAGCAGATAGCGGCGAGAAAGGTACTTTCTACAACCAGGCGAACAGTTTGGGGGTTTGGACAAGTGTTGCTGGCCAGCACAATAATTTTCTTGTGACCGGAGAGGGTACGACGACCTTTAGCAACATTGCAGGTAATGAAATTTCCGTTGCGAACGCGACCAACGAGCTGACTCTGACTTACCTGCCGCAAACTTCGGGCAATCCTGCCGATGCAATGTCTACGTTTTTCGAGGGTCGAGCGAGGAACGTTGTCGCATCAGTTGACATCGATTACTCCGTAGACCGATCAGACAACTCAATCACAGTGAGTCACGACTATCGCGATGCTACGGGCGCCCCGGTTGAAACAATGGTTGGGTTACACCCACTGCATTGGAAGAATAGCGCCCAGTCGACTTCAGCCTATCAGACGCGTTCGGCACGCGGTGTGATCAAGTTTAGTCAGACAAGCGGTTTTGAGTATCAGCTGGCGTCGGTTGGCGTTTTACCATCACTACCATCGTTTAACGGCACATTTGATGAGGCGACGCTAGAAAATCTGGTGACTGAGTTTGTTGAGCAGGGCGCTAGCACATGGAACGATCGCACCGATACCTACTGGGCCGCGAAAAACTATTCCAAGGTTGCTGAGCTAATCGCGATTGCAAATGGCATAGGCATGGATGCCGAAGCAGCACTGTTGCTTGACTGGCTCAAAGCCGAGTTAGCCGATTGGTTTACCGCGGAAACGGACGGTAACTTAGATGTCATGAAGTACTTTGTCTATGACGATGAATGGAACACGCTGCTTGGCATGGAAGAGGCCTTTTCCTCACATCAGCAGCTCAACGATCATCATTTTCATTACGGCTATTTTGTTCGCGCCGCTGCAGAAATCTGTCGAATAGATATTGCTTGGTGCGGCGCCGATCAGTATGGCCCGATGATCGAACTTCTAATTCGAGACTACGCCGGGGACGCGAATGACCCGATGTTTCCGTATCTTCGAAACTTTGATCCAGCGAATGGTTTCTCATGGGCCTCTGGTCCCGCAAATTTTGTTCGTGGCAATAATAATGAGTCGACCTCCGAGGCTGCGAATGCTTATGGTGCGATCGTGCTGTATGGCCTCATTACCGGCGATGACGATCTGGTTAACAAAGGTATGTACCTGCACGCATCAACAGCTGAGGCGTATTGGCAATACTGGAACAACATCGATGGTTACAACAGTAGTGCCGCGGACGAAGATAATTTTCCGGCAGGTTACGAGCGCATCACGACCTCGATTATTTGGGGCGATGGCGCGGTATTTTCGACGTGGTTTAGCGGCGCTTTTGCTCACATACTTGGAATTCAGGGCTTGCCCTCGAGCTCTCTGATACTGCACGTGGGTCAGTATGCTGATTACATGATTGACTATGTCAACTTGGGTCTTAGTGAATCGTCTAACATCAAACCCTCTGGTCTGCCTGATGACCAATGGCGCGATCTTTGGTGGAACCTATGGGCTATGACCGATGCTGAGGCATCGATTGCCGATTACAATACGGTCGCGGATTACGAGCCTGAAGCAGGAGAAACAAAAGCGCACACTTATCACTGGATTCACACTTTCCGTGAGCTCGGCCATATGATTAGCGGAACAGGCGCATTGACGTCTGACTATCCGGCAGCGTTGGCGTTCGATAATAACGGGGTGACCTCTTACGTTGTCTATAACTTTTCCGGCGCTGACCTGAGAGTGACGTTCAGTGATGGTCAAATTGTTGATGCGGCACCCTTCGGATTTACTACCGTTAAAAATTAATTCCGCGCGAACTAAAGCTGTCTGTAGCAGGTCGGCAGATTTTTGCGAAACTTTTCCGTTAGCACACTGAATTAAGTCATGGTGCGCAACGGCAATATTGCTGACACTCATAGCTCAGACAACAATTCAGCCCTCTAGCATTCGCAGAAAAAGCGCCCGAACGACTATGTGCCGAACAGAACCTTTAAGGCGTTTTGCCAAGGCGCCTCTATGCTATTGGCTCTAGCTTGTTTAGGTATTGACCAGGTCCTGCTCGAAACGGCTATTCAAACTTAAAAAAATAACGAACCAAACCGGCAGCCTCAGGGATTCACGGTAAACGTGGTCTTCAATAGCCCCTATTATTGTGTGGTTTTGTTCGAGGTTATGCTTGTTGTCAGCGAAGATAAATGCCCCCTCGAATGGTTGTTTTCACGAATAAGAAAAGAACTACTGCAAATTTTGTGAATCTTGAGCTATGGTGTGAGACTACAAAAATAATTGGGTCCATCTAACCCGCAGTGGAGGAAATGACTATGACGAAAGCATCAGATCTATTTATTGAGTGCCTTGAGGCCGAAGGGTGTGAATACGTTTTCGGTATTCCTGGAGAAGAGAATCTCGATTTCCTTGACAGCCTTAGTCGGTCAGAAAAAATCAAGCTAGTGCTTACCCGGCATGAACAGGGCGCTGGTTTCATGGCTTCTGTATACGGGCGCCTAACGGGCAAGACTGGCGTCTGTGTTTCAACCCTCGGTCCCGGTGCAACCAACTTCACCACAGCAGCTGCTTACGCTCAACTCGGTGGTATGCCCATGATGATGATCACTGGACAAAAACCCGTCAAAAAATCCAAGCAGGGTCGGTTCCAAATCCTTGACGTGGTCGAGATGATGAAACCGATCACTAAATATGCTGTTTCGTTGGTCGCGGGCGACAACATTCCCTCACGCGTTCGCGAAGCTTACCGATTAGCCGAAGAGGAAAAACCTGGTGCTGTTCATATCGAACTGCCGGAGGATATTGCTGACGAAGAAAGTGATCAGCGGCCGATCCCGGCTTCATCTGCGCGCAGACCTGTAGCTGAACACAAATCGATCGCGTTGGCGCTTGAGAAGCTGCACAACGCAAAGTCGCCGATCATTATCATCGGTGCTGGCGGTAATCGTAAAATGACATCGAAGATGCTCACGGAGTTTATCGATAAAACCGGTATACCGTTTGTTACTACACAACTTGGCAAAGGCGTGGTTGATGAACGACACCCACTATTCATGGGTTGTGCTGCGTTATCAGCAGGTGACTATGTGCACCGAGCCATAGAGGCTGCCGATCTAATCCTCAATGTTGGTCATGACGTCATCGAAAAGCCACCGTTCTTTATGAAAGCGGGCGGCGCTGAGGTTGTCCACATTTCCTACAATACTGCTGAGGTAGACCCGGTTTATTTCCCTCAAGTCGAGGTGATTGGTGATGTTGGAAATGCAATTTGGCAAATGAAAAACGACGTTAAAACAAGCGAAGAGGCTGACTGGGACTTTAACCGTATGATGGCAGTGCGTGAGTACCACGATGCTCATATTGTTGAAGGCTCAGACGATGCACGCTTCCCTTGCTATCCACAGCATGTGGTCAAACGGGTGCGTGAAGCGCTTCCTGATGATGGCATGATTTGCCTAGACAACGGTGTCTACAAAATCTGGTTTGCCCGAAACTATCGCGCGCATCAGCCCAACACTGTGTTACTGGATAACGCATTGGCAACGATGGGCGCCGGTCTGCCATCCGCCATGGCAGCGCATATGGTTTATCCAGATCGCAAGGTGCTGGCGATTTGCGGTGATGGCGGATTCATGATGAATTCTCAGGAGCTCGAGACGGCGGTGCGTGAGAAGATGAACATTGCTGTGTTGATCCTTAACGACAATTCCTACGGCATGATCCGATGGAAACAAGCAAACATGGGCTTTGATGACTGGGGTCTGCAGTACGGTAACCCCGATTTCGTTAAGTATGTTGAGTCATATGGCGGTATCGGGCATCGGGTAGAATCCGCTGAGGCATTACCCGGCATTCTTGATACTGCGCTCTCCACGCCGGGGGTTCACCTGATTGATTGCCCGGTTGACTATGTTGACAACGATCAGATACTCAATGTTGACATCAAAAAACACTCAGCGTCCATTTAGCATGCCTGAGGTCATTGGGGGCCATAGGGCCCCCGTCTAATGTTTATATTTTGCGCACAATAATTCGGAGAGTTTCTATGTCCACGCTTCAGGCCAAATACCCGTATTACCTAAACAACAAAGCTGTTTACGCTAACGAGGCCCTTGAGGTTACCGATAAATACACAGGTGAAGTGGCTACGCGTTGTGCTTTGGCCGACGCTGCGGCAATAGACGAAGGTATCGCGGGCGCTGTGAGAGCGGCCGAACCCATGGCGAAGATGCCATCGTATGAAAAGAAGGCGATACTTGAACATTGCGTGACCCGTTTTAAAGAACGATACGACGAGCTAGCTATGGCGCTCTGTATAGAAGCGGGTAAGCCGATCAATGATGCTGAAGGCGAGGTGACGCGTTTAATCGACACTTTTCAGATTGCGGCCGAAGAATCGACGCGTATGCACGGTGAATTGCAGGCGTTGGATATCTCGCCGCGTGCTAAAGGTTATCAGGGGATGTGGAAACGTGTTCCTATTGGTCCATGCTCTTTTATTTCTCCGTTTAATTTTCCGCTTAATCTTGCTGCGCACAAGATTGCTCCCGCACTGGCTGTGGGTTGTCCGTTCGTCATGAAGCCAGCCTCGCGCACGCCGCTGGGTGCGATCATCATGGGTGAGGTGCTAGCGGAAACCGACTTGCCGGAAGGGGCTTTTTCTATTCTCGCTTGTTCGCGTGATGGTGCTGATTTGTTTACTGTCGACGACCGACTAAAACTTCTTTCATTTACTGGCTCACCCGGTGTGGGCTGGGATTTGAAAGCGCGTTGTGGCAAGAAGAAGGTAGTATTGGAACTTGGCGGCAATGCTGCGGTTGTCGTTGATGCTGATACCAAAGATCTAGATGACGCGGTCAATAGGATTATATTTGGCGCCTTCTATCAGTCCGGCCAGTCGTGTATCGGCGTCCAGCGGATTATGATTCATGAAGATATTTACGATGTCATGAAAGCCAAGTTGGTGGCGAAAACTGCTACGTTGATTAAGGGCGATCCGAAACAACGAGAAACTTTCATTGGACCCATGATCTCGGAAAGTGAGGCCACCCGATTGCACGGCTGGATTGACTCTGCCGCCGCTGCCGGGGGAACGATTCTTTGCGGAGGCACGCGAGAGGGTGCCATGTTAGACGCCACGCTGATGGAAAACGTGCCACTAAACCAAGACCTTTGTGTAGAAGAGGCGTTTGGGCCTGCCGCCGTTCTACAAAAGTTCTCGAGCTGGGACGACGCCATATCGATGGTCAATGACAGTAAGTTTGGTTTGCAGGCGGGCATCTTTACTCGAGACTTCTACAAAGTGCAGCAAGCCTGGGACGAAATGGAAGTGGGCGGTGTTGTTGTTGGCGACGTACCTTCTTATCGTGTTGACAACATGCCTTATGGCGGCGTGAAAGATTCGGGTATCGGCAGGGAAGGTATCTTGTTCGCGATGGAAGACATGACTGAAATTCGCAATCTGGTCATTCGTACTCCGCCAGAATAATCCACCAGTGCTGGCCGGGTAGAACGGTTTTTATCTTCGGCACTACTCGCTGACTGACTTCATAGCGCCCAGATCGGGCGCCGTAATAAAGATGCCCCGCCACGATTCTGTGTGTCTTGCGCAATGTCGCAGCCATTCGGACATTGACCTACCCCTGCCGCAAAATAGCATTAGCGGACCTTTTTCGTATGAATCAATCAAAATGTATACCTCTGGCATTTGTGATCTGAGTGCGACATCGTGTTTAATCAAGCGAAGCATTAATAAGGAGTAGAGTAAGGTGGATTACGAGAATGTTGCACTTGAACGAGACGGCAAGGTTGCCATCGTTCGTTTGAATGCCCCGGAAGTGCTTAATGCACTATCCGGCGACATGGTTCAGGAGCTGTCTCATGCGATAGACGCGGTGATTAGCAGTGACGCGAGATGTTTGCTTTTAACCGGAGAGGGTCGAGCATTTTGCGCTGGCGCGAATCTTGCCGGCCGAGGCGCATCTGATGCGTTGCCCCCTGCAGGCAGCGTACTTGAGACTCACTATCATCCCGTGATGACGAAGTTACGCAACATGGAGATTCCAATGGTGTCTGCTGTCAATGGGCCAGCAGTTGGGGTCGGCATGAGCTTTGCTGTTATGGCTGACATGGTGATTGCAGCCAAGAGTGCATATTTCTTGCAGGCGTTTGCCAACATAGGTTTAGTGCCTGACGGCGGAGCAACATGGATATTGCCGCGTTTAATTGGCTGGGGGCGGGCGGTCGAACTGTCTTTGCTTGCGGAGCGTTTACCAGCCGAACAGGCTTTGGATTGGGGACTCGTGAATCGCGTCGTTGACGACGCTGACCTGATGACGGCTGCGATGGAAATTTGCCAACGGCTGGCTAATGGCCCGATGTCTCTTGGGCTCATTCGCCGGGCCTACTGGGACTCGCTCAGTAATAGCTATGCGGAACAATTCCAGCATGAAGCCAATCTTCAACGTATTGCCGGTGCGAGCGATGACAATAGGGAGGGCGTTAAGGCATTCCTCGAAAAGCGCAAGCCACAGTTCAAGGGCTGTTGATGCGAAAATTGATATGTTTCGCCTAAATCCAATTCACGCGGCACCGATGTTTTAACGCAATGACGCCAAGGATAGGTCGTGCATTGCGTTTAGCGTGATGTGAAGATTAGTGCGTGAGATAGCTGGGGTCAGAGTCCCCGGTTTTAGGTAAGGGTCAGGATCAATTGTCAGATCTAATTGATGAAGGCCATGAGATTGTTTAGCAAAAATCGATGTAAGGTAAGAATAAATGAAACCAATTAACGACCAGTTAGATCCGATTACCGCAACCGACCAACAAATTGCTGATGCACTATCAGATGCCGACACGGCATCGATCATGCTTTGCATGGTCCATCTGACCGGCGATATGGGGATCATCCGTGGTGCGGTGAAACCGATCATGGAATTTCTGTCCCCTGACGAAGGTGTCACTGAGCAAGATCGGCAACGGATTCTTAGCCAAGCACTGGATATTTTGAAGCGCTATCGGGATTCACCCGGAGATCTATTCAAGCCGAACGCCGATGAATTGCTGGAAATGTTGCGGTTTCTCGCCGGTGATGAAATGAGCGACGAGCACGTGGAATTTCTGACGTCTGAGTTATCCATGAACGGAGAAGATCCATACGGCCAGCCCGCAATATTTGATGTGCCTGAAGAAAAACGTCAGCAATTTGACGTGCTGGTAATAGGTGCTGGCATGTCTGGCTTGCTTACAGCGATTCGACTGAAAGAAGCTGGTATCTCATTTCAGGTGGTCGAAAAGAATGAGGATGTTGGAGGTACCTGGTACGAGAATCGATACCCGGGGTGCCGCGTCGATAGCGCGAACCATTCGTATTCATATTCCTTCAAACCAAAAGACTGGCCGCAGCATTTTTCACAGCAAGAAATACTGAGAGAGTATTTCTCTGACACAGCTAACGAGTTTGGTCTGCGTGAGCACATTTCCTTCAAAACAGAAGTGAGTGAGGCAAGGTTTGATGAAGCAACCGGCCGATGGCAGGTGCAGATAGTCAGCGACGGAGAAGTCCGGTTGATCTCCGCAAACGCAGTCATTAGTGCCGTTGGTCAGCTAAACAGGCCGAACATACCAAGCATTCCAGGCGCGGCGAGCTTTAGTGGCGTCTCTTTTCACAGTGCGCGTTGGGAACATGAGCATGATCTCAGTGGTAAGCGTATTGGAGTCATTGGTACTGGTGGTAGTGCATTTCAGTTCGCGCCAATTCTTGCTGAGCAAGCAGAATCGATGACCTTGTTTCAGCGCACGCCGCCGTGGATTATTCCCAACCCAGATTATTTCGAAGAGGTTCCGGCCGGTGTCCATTGGCTGCAGGGCCATGTGCCGTTTTATGCCAAGTGGTTTCGTTTCAAGGTCTTCTGGCGGTCTGCCGAAGGCATGCTAGCGGCCGCACGGGCAGACGAGGGCTGGGATAGACCTGAAGAATCCGTCGGTGAAGTCAGTCAAGCAGTGAGAGACATGTTTTTGGAAAACCTTCGGACAGAACTTGAAGGCAGGGATGATCTATTAGAGAAGTGCACGCCTCATTACCCACCGTTTGCTAAGAGAATGTTGATCGACGATGGTAAGTATCTGCGTACGCTGAGAAAAGATAACGTCGAGCTGATCACTAGTGAAATTGAATGTATTACACCTGGCGGCGTAAAAACGTCTGATGGCGTCGAGCATCAATTTGATGTGTTGGTCTATGGCACCGGCTTTAAAGCAAGTGAATTTCTGTTTCCTATGAAAGTTTACGGTCTGGGTGGGGTTGAGCTTCAAGAACAATGGGCGGATGACCCACAGGCATACAAAGGGGTGACCGTACCGGGTTTTCCAAATCTGTTCTGTACCTATGGGCCCAACACCAATATCGTGGTAAACGGTAGCATCATCTTTTTCTCGGAATGTGAGGTGCGTTATATTCTGGGCTGCTTGGCGCTGTTAATGGAAAAAGGCGGCAACTATCTCGACGTGAAACAAGATGTTTGCGACGAGTACAACCGATGGATTAACGAAGGTAACGCGAAAATGGCATGGGGTCAGTCTAACGTGAACACCTGGTATAAAAACGCCAGTGGAAAAATCACTCAGAACTGGCCCGGCACGTTGATTGAATTTTGGCAGCAGACGCGAAAGGCGAATGAGTCGGAATACAGGATCGGATAAAGCGTTACAAATACATGAGCAGGCGTATTGAGGCCAGCGACGGCAGAGTTTGACGTCGCTGAGTTTTTGCGTCGACATTAGCGAGCGATTAATGACCTTTTAAGCCTGCCCTTAACTAATCCCTTTGAGCAAATCCTCGGGCCTCATTCCGATGCCAGTTCGTCCTCGGGTGGTTTTCTTGTCGACCACCAGATAAGTGCTAAAAGTAATACCTGAATCACTAGCCTAATAGATAAAGCTGCCTCGGAAACGTCTGGGAATTGTTCGGGGTTCAGCCACATATGAACGTTGGCGGGAGTGACTGCGAGGGTCAGTGCAATTAAGCCCCATCCCGCGAGTGGACGGACTTTTGGCCAAAGGATTAAGATCGCAAGTAGCACCTCAAATACACCGCTGGCATAAACAGCAAACAATGGCCAAGGCCACCAGGGCGGAACAATCGCTATAAAAAAATCTGCATTGGTAAAGTGGGTAACCCCGCCACCAAAAAACCACGCAAATACGACGGCAAGTCCTGCATAGCGAATATAGTTGATCATATTAGTTTCCTTTCAACAGCCATGGTTGCAGGCGTGTGATGGCGTCTGTCTAAAGTGGGAATGGCGGGAAAATCCTGCGCCATAAATTGTTCGAATAGTCTCCGTTGCTCGGATCACAATGTTGCATCCTAGCCGAGTCAACAACTTAGTAGGCAACAGAGATGAGGTCTCGACCTTAACCCAAAAAGCCTATCACTTGCGAATTAGGCGAATAGCAAGTTGCGTGAAGACCTCGAAAGTCGGAAGTTTTAGGACGTGAAAGGTTGATGCCAAGCTAACGATTCGAATATTCACATAATGATACTGAGCCAGTGAGTCCCGGTTTTGGGGTGGATTGGGCGCGTTATCCCGAACGAAATAATGTAACCTTGGCGCTCGTTAGAAGGCTGGCGAACACGACAGCTTTTCAAACGATGAAGCATCAGGTCTCAACCCGGTCCGCGCCCTTGTAAGCAAGGTCTAGTCATATAAATAGGAATGCGACATGAGTACGTCAGAACAAGAAGCAGCATTAGATTCAAGCGCCACATCAATAAATCCGCTCAGTGAACCCTGCGTGATGGTTATTTTCGGTGCGTCGGGTGATCTCACTAAACGGCTACTAGTGCCCAGTTTGTACAATTTGGCATGCGATGGCTTGTTATCGCCAAATTTCGCAGTGCTGGGATCGGGGCGCAGTAAACTCAGCGATGAAGCGTTTCGGACTTCAATGGCGAGTGAGACTTCGGGTCTGCGGGCGTTCCATACTCGCCACGAGTTTGATGAGGCGGCATGCGATGAGCTGCTGGCGCGCTTTCATTTTGAAAGTGCCAACATCGATGTTGAAGATTTTATTCGGCTCAAAGCCACGGTAGAGGCGCTCGACGAAAAATATCAAGCGGGTGGTAATGTTCTGTTTTACTTTGCTATGGCGCCACGATTTTTTGGTGCCTTGTGTGAAAACCTGTACAAGGCGGGATTTCAAAGTGATCGTGGCTGGCAACGCATTATCGTGGAGAAACCTTTTGGTACAGATTTGGAGTCTGCCTTAGCCCTGAATGCAGACATCCTCCAATATTGGGAGGAAGAGCAAATCTATCGTGTCGATCATTATCTTGGCAAAGAGACGGTACAAAATTTGTTGGCATTTCGATTTTCTAACGGCATGTTTGAACCGCTTTGGAATAAAAACCATATTGACAATATACAGTTTAATGTCTGTGAGTCAGTAGATGTTCAGGGCAGGGGCGGTTACTACGACCAGTCCGGTGTGCTTCGCGACATGATGCAAAATCATATGTTTCAAATGCTATCTTACATCTGCATGGAGCCACCGGGTTCCTTCGAGGCAGATGCAATTCGAAACGAAAAAGCCAAATTACTTGAGTCGGTGCGCATCTATACGGACGAGGAGGTAAGCGAAAACGTGGTTCGAGGACAATACGGTCCCAGCCCTGATCGCCCCGGCGAAGACCGTAAACCTGGATATCGAGAAGAAGCCGACGTGGACTCAACATCAAAAACGGAGACTTTTGCCGCCGCGAAGCTACAGGTTGATAACTGGCGCTGGCAAGGGGTCCCCATTTACCTTCGCTCAGGCAAGGCGCTTTGGAAACGAGGCACCGAGATTGTTATTGAATTCAAAAAGCCCCCGGAGACGATGTTTAAAGGAACCGGTGTTGAAAGCTTAACGTCTAATCGTTTGGTTTTTCACATTCAGCCCTATCAGGGTATTGATCTGTTGTTCCAAGCAAAAACTCCCGGCCCAACGATGCAATTACAGGGGGTTGACATGAATTTTAGCTATGGTGATGCATTTAAATCGTCCCGATATACGGGTTACGAGGTCATGCTTTATGCGTGCTCTCGTGGTGACGCAACGTTGTTTTCACGCGGTGATTTAGTTGAGGCGGCATGGCGAATTGCTCAGCCTATGCTGGATCATTGGGCGGCGGCACCCGCACCTGATTTTCCAAACTACACAAGAAATTCATGGGGCCCTAAGTCGGCTTATGAGTTGTTAGAGAAAGAGGGTCGGCGTTGGTTTGAAGTCGTCACGCCTGATGTGTTGGAAGAAAGTCCCTTATTTAGAGGGGCTGATCCGCTGCTGCTTAGTGCCGTGATTTTGGCACTTCAGCCAGCGACGGTCTCTGCGGGAGAAACTGTCATTCGGCAGGGTGAGGTAAGTACAGAGATGTATTTTGTCTGCCGTGGCGAGGTCGACGTGCTCGATGCCAGTGGTGAGTCAGTGAGCGAACTCGGGGAAGGCGATTTTTTTGGAGAAATCGGTTTGTTGTTGGCAACGCCGAGAACTGCGAGTGTGAAAGCCAAAACCTTATGTGATTTTTTTGTGTTGAGCAAAAAAGACTTTATTCGAATACTGCAAGATCATCCGCAGTTTGCGGAAGGGGTCTTGAAGGTGGCTGAGCAGCGTTATGAGTTAACGGTGCCACTTGAGTCGCTGATGCACTAAAGCCAACTTGTGGTAACGGTTTATCCCGCGCCGACCTGTACAGCGGTCCTTCATGCTGATGCGAAAGTGAGTAATCAGCCTGAACGAGATGAATGCGCCAGCGAAACAGTTGGTCAAAAAGTAGTCGCTTTAGATGCAATGTGGCGTTATCTTGATGTAATTAAGTTGTAAGTATCTTCGTAAGCAAGCATTACGTCACTGATAAATGTTGGAGCATCACTCATGTTTTGGAAAATAGCCCTGGTCTTTTTTTTAACGACGTTCCATTTGAATGCGGCGGAGCTTACGGTGCCAAAATCGTTTGTAAATGGTGAGGTAGCTGATGCCAATGACTTTAATGCAAACAATGATTACCTCGTAGGGAAGATTGAGGAAGAGAAAACTAGAATTGATCAGTTGTTGGCTAATGCAC
>ERZ1048872.2240-NODE-2240-length-14168-cov-5.062354_pt1 | contig 14168 bp, 9 predicted proteins | sample MGYA00383100_ERZ1048872 | MGnify/ENA primary metagenome ERZ1048872 (study PRJEB29581, sample SAMEA5548370) | metagenome | biome: marine; feature: coastal; material: water | depth 50 m | study: Short-term variability in the microbial, nano- and picoplankton... | reverse complement strand
TAGAACTCTCTTCTGTTTCGTACATCACATCTACCCATTCTTTCACGCCATCGCGATTTTGGTCAAAACCTAAAACGACTAAGTCTTCTTTTCCATCGGCCTCCAAGCGAGGTCCAAGATGGTTCATCACAAAGTCTGTCATCTCACGAGGCGAATAATGCATACTCTCCCAATTGTTGTTGTTTCCATGTGGTTCATTCTCCACGGTAAACCCCCAAATATCTATACCTTCCGCTTTATAGGCATCTGCATATTTGGAGAAAAACAACGCCCAGACATCATAGTATTCTGGCAATAGTTTGCCGCCAACCCATTCATTGTTGTCTTTCATCCATGGCGGTGCTGTCCAAGGAGAAGCTAGTATTTTAAAGCCGTCTTTACTTATCGCTTGAGCTTCCTTTATCATAGGAATGATATCATCCCTATCCTCCTCAACAGAGAAGTTCTCCAATGTCATATCATCGGCAACAGGAGCGTATGAATATTGATTAAGTGAAAAGTCACAGCTGTTCATATGTGTTCTCGTGAGAGAATAATTTGCTCCTTCTTCACTGAAATAGGCATTTAAAATTTCTTCGCGTTTTTCTTTGCTCATCTGATTTAACAAATAAGCTGAAGACTCTGTGAAAGCGCCACCAATACCAGTAATGGTTTGGTACGTCTTTTTAGGATTTAGTATTACTGTAACAGATGCTTCTTTTTCGGATTGTGAAATAGCCGTCATCTTATCTCCAGCTGCTGAAGTCTGATATGCTTCTAATCCTTCCATAACTTTAGGATCTTCCTGACAAGAAAACAAGGCTGCTACAAAAAGCAATATCATTAACTTTTTCATTTTGCCGAGGAATTAGATTTTTCGTAGACACGCACATAATCCACAATAAACTGGTGGTTGTCCCACATGTCATCAATGCCTTTGGCACCGCCCCATCCTCCGCCCACAGCGAGATTTAAAATAATATTCTGTGGATTGTTAAATGGCCATTCAAGCTCATCAGCATTTTTATCATAGGTGTAATAACGTTCACCATCTACTAAGGCATAGACCACGTTTGGATACCACTCTATGCCGTAGGTGTGCCATTCTTGATTCATATTATTCACAGGAGTTTGTGCAGTAATTTGATTGCCTTGTTTAAAATAGTAAGCACGAGTATGACAACTTGCATGGTTTAAACCATTTCCAGTTGAATCATCTATTTCAAAGCCGACACATTCCAATACATCAATCTCGCCACAATACGGCCAACTCATTTCATCTTCGTAAGAATTGCCTAACAACCAACCTGCCGCCCATGTTCCTCTTCCTACGGGTACTTTAGCTCTAAATTCTATTTTTCCATAGGTGAAGGCAAACTTTCCTTGTGTGGTCAATCTTGCTGAAGTCCAATCTTGCTCCAGGTCATTTTGATGTGCTTCAATTATTAGACTGCCATCTTCCTGACGTGCGTTTTCAATTCTCGAATCTGTATAGTACTGCGGCTCATTGTTTCCCCATCCCCAGTTGCCAATATTATAATTCCACTTGGTTGAATCCGGTAAACCTGCACCGTCAAATTCATCGCTCCACACCAGAGACCATTGAGTACCATCCATTTCTTGAAGCAATTTTTCAGCACCTTCCAAATGGTCTTGAAGTAAAGTAAACTCAAGATCAGAAAGTGTCACATCTCCGCCTTGTGCATGCACTTTTATTTCATGTGTTCCTTTCTTTAGTGGAGATCCATCCACATGGTTTGAGCCTGATTCTTGACATGCTACAAACCCGGTGACATTATACGTTCTGTCGTCAGTATTTTTGATATAGTCTTCTACCCAAACTCCAGAACCTTCTCCACCTGTTGCATTTACTTGTGTTGTGTATCGGCCCGTAAACGGTATTTCAATTTTATAGCTGACCCAATCGCCATTGCTGATTGTCAACGTCTCGCTGTCTAACAAACCATCTTTAGAAGCATTCAAAAATGGAAGTGCCGCAAGCTTCACAGAAGAAACGTTCGACTCCACTTGAACAGCAGTTTCCGGTATTGTTGTTTTTTGTTTTGGACTCGAACATCCAACTAGAATCCCAAGACAAACGGGTATTAAATATCTAAATCTCATGCGTAATTATTTTACCAATTGTGCTTCAAGCTCTTCGAGCGATTTACCTTTCGTTTCTGGAATAACCCGAACAATAAAGATGAGTCCAACAGCTGCGAAAACTCCATAAATCAAGAACGTAGTTGAGCTACCTAATACGTCTAGCTCCCATGGGAAAATCCACTGAACAATAAAACTGACCGCAGAATTAATTAAGCCAACAAATGAAATGGCGATACCTCGAATTTTATTTGGAAACAATTCTGAAAAAAGCACCCACATTACTGGGCCCAATGAAATGGCAAAAGAAGCAACAAAAGATAATATGGCGAATAGAATCAATCCTGTATTCATATGAATCGATGCCTTTATAAAATCATTTTTATGATCTGCATAAACAGCATCACCAACAATCGCAGAAGCCGCAACTTCCATTTCTTCTTCAGAATTAAAGCTACTAGAAACCAATGCGTCTAGTTGTTCTTGCTGGGCAGTTTCAGGTAAACCTGCTATAGATTCGTTTGTGAAAGAATAAGTAGCTGAATTGAAACCATAAGACAAGACAAACATTGAAATAGCAATACCTGCCACACCTAACGAAAGCAAGGGTTTTCGCCCAAGCTTATCTATAAATAAGATCGCCAAGATTGTAAAAACGAGATTCACTATTCCGACCAATATTGCCTGAATAAAAGAAGCATCCGTTCCTAAACCGCTTTGTTCGAATATCATAGGTGCGTAAAAAAACACCGAGTTAATCCCTGTGATTTGTTGCAGAATAGCAACTACAACTCCAATGGTGATTACTAATCTTAAAGACGGGCTGAATAAATCTTTTACTGCAGACTTTTGTTTGTTATCCTCTTGATCTAAACTTTTCTTAATGGTTAGAATTTGCTTTTGAGCATCCGAAGGATCTGAAAAACGCGACATAATTTTTATGGCTTCTTCAGTTTCGCCATGCATGATTAACCAACGTGGGCTTTTAGGTACAGCAAATAATCCAAAGAAATAAAGAATGGCAGGCAACGTTTCAAGACCTAGCATCCAACGCCAGTTGTACTCATCAAACTTTAAGTTGATAGCCCAACTTGCATCACTTTTACCCAATTGAAGAATTAAATAGTTTGTGAAAAAAGCTAATGAAATACCGACAACAATATTCAGCTGGTTGAAAGAAACCATTCTACCACGCATCGCTGGAGGCGAGATTTCAGCAATGTACATTGGCGCTAAAATCAATGAGGCGCCTACCCCAAGACCTCCGATCATTCTGGCCACAACCAAAAAGATAAAACTTGGAGCAACTGCTGAGCCTATTGCAGAAATGGCATAAAGTACAGCAGCATAACGCAATACTGTTCTTCTTCCGTACTTATCACTTAAAGGGCCAGCTACCATCATAGCTAAGGTTGCTGTTAACGTAAGTGACGCCACAGACCAACCCAATTCTAACTTGGTAAGCTCAAATTCTGGCTCAATAAACTTTACAACGCCTGATATAACCGAGGCATCGAACCCCATTAAAAGACCGCCCAATGCAACGATTAAGGCAATCATCATTATGATTGTAGTATTTTGTGTTTTCATAGTTAAGTAGGTTGTTGATACTTATTGTATCGGGGTATATTTAAAATCTTGAATAATAATTTCTGTTCTAAAAGGAAACAATGGCCCATCATTTGCACCTCTCACGATCCAAAGGTTCATTCTTGCATTTGTAGCGTTTCCTGGCGCTGGTATAATAACGGGGTTACTTGAATTTCCACCTTCGTTTTTCACACGTGCGGGATTGTTTGAGTCAAAAGTCCAACTTGCTTGCGGTTTACCATTTCCGTATTCAGGACCAACCCAACTTTCCCAAGTAATGAGTGTATCAGTCCACGTAAAAGCATGTGTGCTTACGCCATCCCAGAAAGAGGGCTCTGTTTTGGGTTTATCGTCACGTTCTGGATAATACGGCCCAAAATTTATTGGCTGCACTCCAAATTGTAAAGTCGTGTCTTGATTCGTATCTCCCCATTTAGAAAACTCAATATCTACTTCGCTGTTTGCATCAGTTTTAAACGTATTGTCATCCCAAGTAAACAAACCCAATACAATTTGAGGGTCAATATTTACGGGGTCACCTTGAATAGTCCACACATAAGTACCGTACCCCATTGTATCCTGAGAAACCACTTCTGAAGACCACCATTTCCCGTCTCTTTCTGTTACAGATAAATGTAAGTAACCATTGTCATCTATAAATATGTCATTTGGATGACCCGTAAAATAGTTGTTTCCAGGCCCCCATGTTATATTCTTGTATATCTTAATGTCCCATTTACGGTTAGCAAAGGTCAATACATCGCCTTCTCTGTTATTAAATGTTGGCTCTGACTGCTTACAACTTATAAATGTGATTGCAATCGCCAAACTAAATACGCTAAGAATCTTATTCATAATCATTCGTCTTGTTATTGTCTGCTCGCTTCAGGCTCACTAGTAATGTACATTTCACCCCACAATGAAGGGTTTTCGTAAAAGCCAGGGTTCGAAGGGTCGTTCCATCGTTCTTGCATGATACGCCCGCTTTCGTCTCCATGATCTACAGCGATTTCAAGTCCATACAGACGACCCTGCTCTAACTCTTCAACATCTAAATCCGCTAGATTGATTTTAGCTTCAAATATGTATCCATCTTCAATTTCTAAAACCTTGAAAATTTTTGTTTTCAATTCTCGTTCTTCTCTCCAATCCCATGAGTTTATACCCGTATGAGAAAGCGCAAAACCAAGGTGTTGATCCGTACTCATATAACCTGTACGTCTTGAGCTTTTGCCTGCATCTGTACTGAAAGCGATTTCAAAAGCATCGCCATTAAACACATCTTTACCTGAATAGCTGTTTTTTAATGGATTATCATCTTTCACTTTTAGCGCCACACAGAGATTGTTATCCGACAATGCCAAATGCAATTGATTTTTTCCAAACAACACCGGTTCAGAATTCCAGATTGCATCATCCATTAGAGCATCAACCACAAAATCATTTTCTGTGATTAGTTCAATATTGGCTCTCTTTCTGAACCCTCCAGAATAAGGCACAATCTTAACTTCATCCAAGTAAATTCTACCATCCGCTTCAGTGTTAAAAATAATTTGCTTGATGTTGCTCGCGTCTGCCTCTTGCTCGTCCCAATTGAATTCTGACAAAGGCAATTCAATGCGTGTCCATTCTGTAGTTATTTTCTCTGCCTTTATTGCATTTGTGCTCATGCCCAACCAAGCTTGAGAACCTGTAAAATCCTCAAGCCCTATAGCCCAAGGAAGATTCGTTCTCTCCCCTTCTACCATGCGCACATGAAATTGAATAGCAGCCGTATTTTTAATTCCTGATAGATCTTTACCTGTCCAATTATCCCATCCGAATCCAAAGCCTAGCCACGGACAACCTTCAGAAGTTTTATCCCAAGTAATATCCAAGCCTAATTCACCCTTGTAAGCGGCCTCATTTGATGTTTCAACTTGAATACACCTCTTACTTTCAGTGAACCACCCTTCTGATGTTATGTAGTTAGAGTAAATCTCGCTCGAGATATAGAACAACGTGTCATTGGGATTAAAAACATCTACATACAACTCGTTAGGTTTTACCGAAACACAACTGTGAACAGAGAAACCCAAAACAAGAATTGAAATTGCTATTAGTATTTTATTTCTCATGGTTCTAAAGGTCCATTTTCAGTGAAAATCATGTAATCCATAAATGTTTGAGAATAGCCCGAAGAAGGGTCTGCCAAAAACAGTGTTCTGACTTCCATTAATTTGTGTGGCTCCTTAATTCCATTTCCATTAGGAGTTGCAGGAGCTCCATTAACAAGGGCAGTCAAATCTGAGTATCTTACCGATATCGTTTGCCATCCGGCTTGAAGACCTGCATCACCACCATGCTTCAACTCAATAGAATACATGTCCTCAGAAGACTCTTGAAAAATTCCATCTTCATTATCATCTTCTGTCAGCTGAAATAAAACAATTTCATTATTTATGCCTTCAGGTACATTCAACAATACATTAAAAAAGACATCGCCTGGATTCGATGAAAGTGGGAATCTCTCGTATGGCAAGTTGGTAGCAGAATCTACATACGCGTCAGCGGGAAAGTAGATATAACCGATCAAGTAATCAAATGTTACTTCTCCGCCCATGTCATAATAATGGTCTGCCTGCGCTGCTGTATCACTTTGTACAGTAAAGAAACTCATATTGGCGCCAGATTGCTTGAATATTTTCCAATCTGGATTTATTCCGTTTTCAAAATCAGCGACATTGAATCCGTCATTAACCTTAGTTCCATTTATCGTAATGTTTAAAATGGTATCAGCATACCCTTCATCCTCAATTATGATATAGGCGTTACATTTTTCTGTTTTAAACATTGGCAATTCCGTTGTAGACCCTTTCCAACGTGCAGTGGTTTCGTCTAATACTTTCGTCTTACCAGTTAATATTTTAGTTGCCCCAGAAGTTTGTCCAATAATCTTTACCTCCCAATCAACTGTTTTGCTAAATCTTGCTGAAAAGTTTATGGACTCGCCAGTTGAAAAGTCAACTGTGTTTTTTGAGACATCAAATTCTTCGAATACTGTAAATGGTCCATAAATATCTGATAGGTCAGGACCTAAAGTCTCTGTTTTTCTTTCACAAGAAATAATCAAAAGAGAAACTGCAAAAAGTATTATTATCTTTTTCATCATTGCTTTCATTTAAAATTTCATGTTAAAGAACAAGGTCCAAGTATTAATATTGTAAGGAAGCGTCAGCTCCTTAGAATCTTCCCAAGCAAAAGTTTGATATAAGAAACTCAAATTGGTTTTTTCAGTAAATCCATACTGAAGGCCTGCTCCAACAATACTTTCTTTGTAATCAATAGAATATTCAGCATAATCTATAATTTCAGAATATTCATTGCGCTCTGCAACCTGCTCGTCACCCTTAGATTGCCATAAACGGTACTGTGCTATCAACTCCAAGTCACCAAATATTGTAGCGGTAAAATTGTAATCTTGAAAACGTGTTGCTAAATCAACTTGCTCATAAGACTGTTCTCCTGAACGCTTCGTGTCCTGCATTCCGTATCTCCCGGAAATCCAGAACTTCCTGTTTTCCCAATTGAAAATCTTATTTAGACGTAATTCTCCAAACACACTTCCCGTATTGTAATTTTTCAAGGTTGTTGTTCCTTGACCTACTACATCCGTCAACAATTCAGCATCTAAGCCTACATTCCATCGGGCATCTGTATCTTCGTAGTCGAATAAAACGTTAAAACCTTTTCTATTTGGTGTGGCTCTTCCATAAGGTGTGGCATTATCATAGCGAGGATCGAAAGACATTAAGCCAGCCACAATCTGCGTTTGATACAATGAAGCATCACGATACACATCCATCATTCCAATAGCTCTTATATTTTGATTATTGCCATAGCGTTGGTATGCTGCAGGCGCACTTTGGAAATTTAATTGCATCGTCTGAGCACCTGCACTTCTGAAATTTGGACCTACATCGCGGTATCCCGCAGATACAGAAATACCTGTTTTAGCCCAAGCAGCTTTCACATTTACATCGTAGAAATAATCTTCAAGTACTGGAGCAACTTCACTTCCTTGCCATTCTAATTTCGAAATCCCAGTTTCTAAGGCCGCCATTAAATGCACTTTATTCACTTTTTGATTGAACTCTGCTACTCCAGTGTAAACGGGGTTTTTTAAATAAACCGTGTTATTACTCGTACCAGCAAAATCATAGAGATTCGCAAATTGACCACCAAATTTGAATTTTTGGCTTTGAACAAAAATTAAGCTTCCACCACTGTATAGTCTGTCGTCTTGTGTATCAAAGTTTGTCGGACGAACACGTGTTGTGAAAATATTGAACTCCATTTCCTCAACTACCTTGTCGAACTGAAGCGCAAAGTCTACTGCTCCACCTTGCTGTCTCCACGTATTGTCTTTTGTATAAAACAGGTCGTATTGAACTTGATCTTGAGGCACACCAGTTAAGACACCGCCATATTTATTGATCAACCCCACGTTGTTTTTAAAAGTGTAATCTGTTAGCTTATAATTGATATCTCCTAATTGGTACTTTAAAAAACCACCGAGAATACCTTTTATGTAAAGCTGTCTAACATCGAAGGTAACACCAGAACCCCAAAAGCCACCATAGTCGTTTCTGATTCTAACCATACCCTGAATCAAAATCTGATCACTCGGCTGAATGTTCACACCAAGATCTACCAAAGCGTGACCACTCTGTAATTTTCTTGGCGTAGTTGTATCGTTTTCAGCTTCTGTGCTGTACTCGTCTCCATACATAACAGCTCTTGCTGCGCCAGAGACCCATATTTTTTTGTTCTGTGCCCATGATAGATTTGCTATCAATATAAAGGCTATGAGAATAGTATTTTTATTCAATTTCATTAGAAGAATATTTTAAGTTCGGCCATTGTTTCTTGTCCTTGGAAAGCATCTAAAGGGAAGCTGGTATCTTCGAAAAAGAACCAACGATGTCTCAAATACAGTCCGGCATTTTTTCCTAGACTAATATCCATACCAACACCAAGGCCCCAACCCGTTTGGTTTAAAGGGCGTTGTGTTTCTAAATTTAAGTCCGTTTGATAGTTGCCTAACACACGTTCATAACCCATATAAGTGTTGATGAATAAAGGCTTAGCTACTTGATAATACATTTCTAGCTCAGTATTGTATTGTCTGATGTATGCCTTTTCAGAAAACGCTGGTATGACTGTAAGCTCTGGCTGAGCGGTGTTATATCTACCTAAAAAGAATGCATAGAAATTACGGTGAGCAATTTTGGTTCTATACTTCGCGTGTATCTCTAGTTGGTTAAATTTTTTCGGATTAACAGAGAAACCTAAACTGTCATCTGTTACCGTCACTTTCTGATATGCATCGCGATACGCTTTATCATATCTCTCGTACGGACCAATATTTGTTGGAAACTCCCAACGCCACAGTCTTGATCTTGTAAGTTGATTCACAAAATGAGAAAAGGTTATTCTGTTTTGAAATGCTTCGATTTCAGATGAAACACCGTAACCCATAGACATTCTCAACTTTCCAATTTTAAAGGCTGTGTTTAAATTTACACCTGTTCTATTGTTAGTCATTTGCCCAATGGCCACCATAGAACTTGAAAAAGGGGTGAGTACGTTTGCACTTTGAACTGACTCTCCGGGCCTGTCAACAATTGCAGATTCTATAATGGAAGTATTCCAGAAAATAGCATTGTTATTAACCACATATGGACTAATTCTATAATAATGAACTTCTATAGGAATCTTTGAAACTTGAGGCGTAGAAAGCAGCTTTACAGAAATGGCTTCTCCCCAAGGGTAATCATTAATCGGACTAATATAACGACCAGTTCCAACTTCAGCATTCATTTTAAATCCCTTAAATGTTCCTTGCCACTCTAAAGTAAATACGTTAAACCCGAGCTGAAGTGTGTTAAGACTGTCCACCCATGTTTGATTATTCAATGTGTTGAAACTCACAAAGTCAGTTCCTTTATACACCTTTCTAATTTTACCACCATAACTTACGTTTGGCACAGAAAGGAAACCTCCGTTCAATTCTGTCTTGCCATACATAGCAGCAAAACTCCAACCATTCGGAAGATTGATACCTTCGAAAATTGCACCTTGAACTGCTCTTTCACCCCAACGGGTATCTTGGTAAACAGAACCGTTTTCGTACATCTGATTGTAACGCACACCTACTTGTTTTCCAATAGGGTCCCAAGGATTTCTTTCATTCAGCAAAAATCTATTGTAGCCTCTAAAGCTGCCTAAGGTTAAATCACTGATAGAAAACCAGTGAATACCACCCATTCGAATACTGAATGTTCCTTTATCTGTGTAATACGATCCGTATAGATTCAAACCTAAGTTTAAGCCCATATTAGCTCCTAGACGCGATCCAGAAAGCGGATCCCAAACAGGCGGCCTAGTATTTGTTGGGACAGCTGGGTTGTATGTTGGGTTAATTTGACCATCTAAAAATTGAAACGCATAGAGATCAAACCCCCATGACACTTTTTTATTTGGTCTCCCAGATACATTCACCATTAAATTCGGTAGTTGAGTATCATCGCCTATAAAAAGTGTGTTTCTCTTGGTTACAGATCCTGAGTTCTCATCTAAAATATAAGGATCAGGCATGTAAAGATGTGTTGCAAAAAAGCGGTAAAAACCGTTTGCTTTAATCTGATAGAGCTCGCCATCCTTTTCTTTTGGAAAAGTTCCCCTACGCCAATCTAAAATGGACGCAGTATCTGCCATCTGCCCAATTCCCGAAAAGGAAAAAAGCACAAGGAACAACGAGAGCCATGTTATTTGGTAGTTGTTTAATTTCATATCATAGGAAATGTTTTAAGGTTTAATTTCTTTCGACTTTCAGTTCTTGTTGTTTCAAGCGAACCTTTTTTGCTGGGGGGTCATCTTTCTCTCTCGGCAAAACATAAAAAGGAATATTTGCGTACGCAGTTCTTTCGTCTTTATCTTCAATAAATACAAACAGTCTGTAAGCCCCTTCTTCCTTCGGAGCCGTTATCTGAACTGAATTTGGTTTTCTTTTACTTATTGTTCCTAAAATTGGCTGCAACGCACTTTCAAAGTCACCTCCAGCTTTGGTGTTTGAACTTTCAGGGTAAACATACCAATCTACCTTTGTTGTGCTCGGATACGGTGCCGTAAATTCTAAGGAGGCATTGTATTTCCCTTGTGCCTTCATAAAAACACTTTGATTCGCTACTTTACCTTCTATCTTTAAATCACTAATGGAAGGCGCTAAACTTGGAGGATCTTCCCCACGCCACGCTGCATAAAGCTTGTCTAATATTTCGGTTGGCTTTCCATCAGCAGAAAACACGCCATACCACGTTGAAGTTGTTTCTTGCTTTTGCCCCCACAAGAAGACATAAGAGCCAACACATTCGCCTTTTTTGGCAGCTATGTAATCCGCATAACGCTGCTCATAAGAAGCCGCTTTCTCTGTGCTCGTTTGTTCAATTGGTGCACCCCATTTTGTTTTATCAACTTCCCAATGACCATTCGGGCCCCACTCTGTAATCATATAGGCCCCTTTCCACCCGAAGTCTCTGATCTTTCCAGAATGGCCTCCAATATCTCCATAGGTATTGAATCCATAAATATCTAAGTCGGGTACTCTTGTTAAGATTTCAAATGTTTCATTGGAGTCTAATCCAGCAGTTACGGTAGATGTTGGATGCATTGGATCTTCACGATGCACCATTTTGCAGATGTCTTGAATGGCATCCCATACTTTAGTATTGGTATAGAATAAATCTACTTCGTTACCCACGCCCCACAATAAAAGTGCTGGGTGATCTTTGTACTTGCGCACAACTTCTGTAAAACGTTCCAATTGCTTTTGAACCGCCATTTCATCATTGTAATCGAACCCGTGACGCTCGTGTTGAACCCAAAGCCCAAACATAACAGTGAGACCTTTTTTATGTGCTTCATCTAAAATCGTTTCTGCATCTTCCGCACTCCATGTGCGAATAGAATTCCCTCCAAGGTAAACCAATTCATCTAGATAGTCATGGCCGCCAGCTCCTTTTATGTAATAAGGTTCCCCGTCTCTCAAAAGGGTGTATTGACCAGCCACTTGAGCAACTTCAACTTTTATAGCCTGAGCTCCAACAAGTAAATAAGATATAAAGAATAGAGAGAGTAAAAGTTTTTTCATATTACTTATAATTCAAATGAGAAACCTTTCGATTTCAGTTCGTTGTAACGAGACTCATCAAAAGAATACAACTTCGCAGGTCTATGAGACACATTCGTTTCGTTTTCCTTCAAACAAGTCAATAAGTTCATTGCTAAGATGCGTTTTCTAAAATTCGCTTTATCGTATTTTTCATTTAGCAGTACCTCATACAAATCTTGCAAATTTGCCAGGGTAAATTTCCTAGGAAGCAATTCAAAACCTACTGGTTGTCGTCTTACCCTTTCGCGCAGAAAACTCAGGGCATCATGTAAGATAACACCATGATCAAAAGCCAATTCAGTACAATCATCTACATTCAACCAATATACACCGTCTGCCCAGGCAGAAGCGTGAGGATCATATTTAGGAATATCTATAAGTGAAAAGTACGCAGCCGTTACTACTCTGCCAGCAGGGTGACGGTCCACGTTTCCATAAACTTTAGTCTGCTCCATGTAGAGACGACTAATTCCAGTAAGATCTCTAAGAACTCTTTGAGCAGCTGTGCCAATATTTTCATTTGGATAAACTAAATCACCCGGAAGTGCCCAACCCCCTTTAAAAGGAGGAGCGCCTCTTTTTATCACTAAAACTTTTAGCTTTTCTTCATGATAACCAAAGACCACGCAATCTACAGACAACCCAAATTGAAAGAACTTCTCGTAAGCTATTTCATAATATGGTACTGCAAATGTTGATTCTGAATTACTCAATATCGAATTGTCCTTTTCTTGCATAGATAGAATTGTAAAAAGTACACTTCAAATGTAATTTTTTTTACTAATAGTCCAAATTACTATAAGATTTATTATTTTAAAACATTTACATACAGCTATTTACGTGTGATATTATTTTATTATTTAGATGTTTTTGTTTTATATACCAAAAGGCTTTACATTTGGTCAAAATACATTTATGATGAAAAAAACAGTTCTTATTTGCTTAGTATTCTTCGGAATAACGTTAATGTCATCTGCTCAAGTTTTTACTGAGCAGTTTGAATATACAGCTGGTACCACTCTAGATTCAAACGGATGGAGTGCACACAGCGGAAGCTTCAACCCAATATCCGTTGGTGCATCAAGTCTAACACTAACACAATATTCACCAACTTCAATTGGTGGATCAGCGATTAGCGCAGGTACGTCCCAAGATGTTAATAAATCTTTTGGTGAGATCACAAGTGGTGATGTCTTTGCTAGCTTTTTGCTTAAAGTCGATACGATTAATTCAAGTGGTTATTTCTTCCATTTAATGGAGGATGTTTTACCGTCTTTTAATTTTCGAGCCAGGACATTCTTTCGTCAAGACGCAAACAATTCGAACGCATTTAATTTGGGTTTGACATTTAGCTCGAGCTCAGGTGTTTATGACACGACAGAGTTTACATATGGATCAACAATATTAGTTGTTGTAAAATATAGTATCGTCAGCGGAACGAATAATGACGAAGTACGCTTGTACGCTTTTGATGCATCCGGCACATTCACAACAGAACCATCTTCTCCTCTTTTGGGGCCGATAACAGCAACTGGTACGCAAAGTGATATAGATCCTGCAAGAATAGCATTGCGTCAATTTGGAAGTAATGCAGGTTATACTGTTGATGCTTTTAGCATTAGCACATCTTGGAATATGACACCCGTATTTAGCCAATCACAAATTGATTTGCCAATAACATGGGATGATAACACCGTTGATTACACGGTAACTGACTTTGGTGGTAACGCTTCTACTTCAGTTGTTGACCCCACTAATGCTGCAAATACTGTACTCCAATCAACTAAGAGCAACACAGCTCAACTTTGGGCAGGTACAACATTAAGTGTAGACTCTTCTGGACTTGCAACAGCTATACCATTTGCCGTGGGTAGCACGTCTATCTCGGTAGCTGTTTGGTCTCCAGATGCAAACATTCCTATCAGACTTAAAGCGGAAGATAAAACAGACCCAACGAAATCTGTTGAAACAGAAGCTATGGTTATGACAGCCAGCGTTTGGGATACACTTGTTTTCGACTTCTCGAATCAAGCTGCAGGTACTGCTGCTATTAATTTTTCATACACTTACGATAAGCTTTCTATCTTCTACAACTTCGGTACAGATGGAGCTACTGCTGGTACTAAAACCTATTATTGTGATGATGTGTACTTTGGTGCAGCAGCACCTCCAACACCAGGCCTAGCAATTATTGACCTTCCTATTACATGGGACGATACTGCAAATGTCGATTACACGGTAACTGACTTTGGTGGTAACGCTTCTACTTCAGTTGTTGACCCCA
>ERZ1048872.2233-NODE-2233-length-14192-cov-7.686001_pt1 | contig 14192 bp, 7 predicted proteins | sample MGYA00383100_ERZ1048872 | MGnify/ENA primary metagenome ERZ1048872 (study PRJEB29581, sample SAMEA5548370) | metagenome | biome: marine; feature: coastal; material: water | depth 50 m | study: Short-term variability in the microbial, nano- and picoplankton... | reverse complement strand
AGTAACAGAGGGGTTGTGACCATGGATCGAGACGAAGCATACGCAGCAGCAGAAGAGTTGAAAAATGCAGGAAAGATAGAAGAAGCGGTAGCTGCTCTCGACGCGGTGGTTGTTCAAAACCCTGATTTTGCGTTGGCGTATTCTGCCTTGGCGGCCTGGTGCACTCGATTAGAGCGCCACGACAAGGCCGTTGAGTACGCAAGACGAGTTTGTGAGTTGGAGCCGAATGAACCTTTCAGCTACACGGCACTTAGTGTTGCCTGTATGCGGGCAGGCAAAATAGCCGAAGCGGAAGACGCCCTTGGCCGTTCACGGATGATGACCGGATAATTTTTTCGGATGTGGAACTTTGATGGTAGGTGAGTACGAGAGGCGGGAGTCGAACCCGCACGCCTTTCGGCACTGGAACCTAAATCCAGCGCGTCTGCCAATTCCGCCACTCTCGCAATAGCAGGCCAATTTGGTGAGCCGCCGCTGAGTGTATCTTTTTTTTCAAAATATGAGTGTGTTAATTTAAATTTTTCTTTTTGCTCTGACGGTCTGTTTCTTTGAGAAAGCGGTTAAGGTTTCCCGCCCCGGCTTTCCGAGGTGGCCACGTTGCGAGAAGCCACTGTCGTAGGGTTGAATCTGGTGAAAAGCTTTGAGGAACACCATTTTTGGTGAGTTCTGGGAAGTCTTGTGCGGTGCTTTTGCCTTTGTGTATCACCTGTGTGTAGTAGATTTCGAGGCTGCGTACCGCTTTTGACGTTGGTTTACGGCGGTTCCAGTCAGCAACAATTCCTGCTGCAACAGCATCCCGCAGGGGCGCTTGCCGTGCCTTTGGTAATTCCCAAAAAATCTTATGCCATCGATGGTTTGGGAGTGATGAAAACCCACCCTGCGGACGGACATCGCAAAACGGCCGTCCTTTTCTTAATAAATCAACAACGCTGTCATCTTTGAGAGTCGCTTTTCCAGTGACCCACTGTTCTTGCGGGCCTACATCTCCAAACATGCCCCATGATTGTTCGAGCGTCATTGCATTGATGGCCACGGAAATCCAGTACGGACGGTCTCCTCGTTCTAGAGTTGCATTGCAAAAAAGAGACAGTCCAGCAATGAAGAGAGCTATTGCTACTGTAGTGTTTTTTATCTGTGATACGTATTGCCGGAGCCTTGCATTGCTCTTGTGTGGGTAAAAATTCTCTGGACATGATGGTGAAGAACGTGGGCCCCATGGCATGAGTGCTAGCCATGCAGAAATGCCTATCGGGGCAAATATTCCAACACTTAGAGTTATCCAAATACCAACATGAAACAAGATAAATGAGACGGCGATCAAGCGACGGACAAAACGGTTTCCACAAAAAATATAAAGAAGTGGACCGATAATTTCGAGGAAAAGTGTGGCTTCAGAAAAGAGATATGTGGTCAATCTAGACGACCCAAGAATTTCGCCTACCCACGTTCCATGGTCATGAACTGACAGGATATATCCGAGAGCAGAACCATTTAGCCAGTCACTATTGAGTTTGCTGATTCCAGCGTAGAAATACACCACGAGTACTTGAGCGACAAAGACAGCTGGTGTGAGACCGCAGATCGCGTACCCGTTTCTTTTTTGGAGTTGTTTGTCTAGAGAAAAGGTGTTGCCGAGGGGTAGAAAAATCCCCCAGAATAGGAGGGTAGCCATCCAGAAGTCACCGGCATTTGCAGCTGGCTCTGTTCGTCTGAGAATGCTCGTCCATGCGATCCACGCTACGACACTAGTAAGAGAGGTCAAGTAGCCGGCCATTAATGACAGACCAGCTATTGCTTCAGTTGCAAGCATCGCTCCCTGCCACCACATGTTCTCGTTGAGAAAATTTAGCGACCAGCAGCCAGGCTCTAAGTAGGTCTGAAGCTGTGTGAGGGGGAAAATTCCTGTTGGTGAAAAAAAAAGCCAAAAGTCGCGAGTCCGAAGGATGGCATCTGCAACTAAGATGGCTCCAGCAGCAATCCTGAAAGCGGCGAGACTTTCTCTGTCGAGTTGAGTTGCCGACCTCGCGTTCGCTGACAAACGCGCAATCACAGAGGTGAGGTAGGAGGAAGCCATTACATCGAGTGTTTCGAGTGGTTTCTTGTATGAAATAGAGATCGAAACTACAACAAGGTACCAGAGTAACGTGATTTTAGCTTCTGAGGGAGCTGTTTAAGAAATATACAAAGACCAACCTAGAGGAGAGAAGTTCATGCATGCACCGCTCGTGGTGCTGGGTGGAGGCCCTGGTGGCTACGCCGCAGCTTTTATGGCCGCCGATCTTGGTATGGAGGTTACGCTTGTTGAAAAAGACACCCGGCTTGGTGGCACCTGTTTGCTTCGAGGTTGTATTCCGTCAAAAGCATTGCTGCACGTTGGCCGTGTCGTTGCCGAGGTCCGCGAGATGCAGGACTGGGGAGTTCATTTTTCGGCACCCAAGATAGATATTGGTGCAGTAAGAGATAGAAAAGAAAAAGTCATCGATGCCCTTACTGGTGGCCTCGCCCAGCTTGCAAAAAGAAGAAATGTGCGCGTGATACAGGGGCAAGGGATGTTTACGGCCTCAAATACCCTCGAGGTCATCGAGGAAGACGCTGGCAGTCAAACGATTACATTTGACCACTGTATTCTCGCTAGTGGTTCACGCCCGGCTCGTATTCCGGCGTTTGATATTGGTAGCTCTCGGGTGATGGATTCAACGGGTGCCCTTCAGCTAGAAGATATTCCAGAATCGCTGCTTGTCGTTGGTGGTGGTTATATTGGTTTAGAAATGGGTACGGTGTATGCAGAACTAGGGTCTCAAGTCTCGGTAGTTGAGCTCACAGGCAGCCTTCTTCCTGGCGCTGATCGTGATCTTGTGAAGCCACTTCAAAAAAGATTGGGAGGCCTCTTCGAAGCCATTCGTTTGAATACAAAAGTGACAGGCTTAAAAGATATTGGGAACGGTGTCGAAGTTTCTTTTGAAGGGCCGGAGGGACAGACTACAGAAACATTTTCTCGAGTTCTGGTCGCTGTTGGTCGTCGCCCAAACTCGGACGGCATTGGATTAGAAAATACCGATGTTGTTGTAGATTCAAAAGGGTTTGTCGAGGTAGATAAGCAGCAACGCACTGCTGATTCTCACCTGCTCGCTATTGGTGACGTTTGTGGTGAGCCGATGCTGGCGCACCGAGCAAGCCATCAAGGGAAGGTAGCTGTTGAGTCGCTTCACGGTGAACCTGCACTTTTTGAGCCTAAAGCGATTCCGGCAGTTGTTTTTACTGACCCTGAGATCGCGTGGGCTGGGTTGACTGAGCTCGAGGCTGAATTATCGGGACGAGAAGTTGAGGTGAGTCGATATCCGTGGGCTGCTAGTGGACGGGCTCATGCGCTTGGCCGAATTGAAGGTATGACGAAAATGCTCGTTGATCCTGAGACGGAACAGGTGCTTGGTGTCGGCATAGTTGGTTCTGGTGCCGGTGAATTGATCGCTGAAGGTGCCCTTGCTATTGAGATGGGCTGTACTGCTCGGGATCTTTCAGAAACAATCCATCCACACCCCACGCTGGGGGAAACAGTGGCTTTTTCTGCAGAAAATTACTTCGGATTGGCGACTGAGATTTTCCGTCCACGCGCTGCGTCTTCTGCACGATAAATGGTTTCTGAGGCATCTGTTTCTCCCGCTTTGGCTGCGGGTAGACCTTTACGCCGATAGAAACCTTCGTGATAATAAGAAAAAATCATTCATGATGGAGAAATCAATGGCGAGTTCTGAGTTGGATCAGTCCCGAGGTGAGTCTTCGGGTGTACAGGCGGTTGGTGCTGGAACGGCCTCGGGAGATGGTGCGGTGCCCCGTGGAATCCATACTCAGATGTCGATTGGACAGGCTAGTGGTTCGGCGGGAGGGCAGCCGAAACATTCTGACGGTGTTTCAGTTGTCGATGCAGATCCGACTGAAACCCAGGAGTGGCTTGATTCTCTGCGATATGTGTTGGAAAGCCGTGGGGTCGACAGAGCGACCTATCTGCTCCACGCCATCGAGCAAGAAGCCTACCGTTTGGGTGTTCAAATTCCGTTTGTTGTAACCACGCCGTATATCAACACCATACCTACAGATCGGCAACCAGCCTTTCCTGGGAATCGTGAATTAGAGCGCAGGATCAAAAGTATTATCCGTTGGAATGCCATGGCGATGGTGGTTCGGGCGAATCGTGAGGATAAAAGTATCGGTGGGCACATTTCAACGTATGCCTCAGCCGCAACTCTTTATGAAGTCGCCCTAAATCACTTTATTCGTGGACGTGGCGATGACTATTCTGGTGATCAGGTTTATTTTCAAGGGCATGCTTCGCCTGGGATCTACTCGCGGGCGTTCCTTGAAGGTCGACTGACAGAAAAGCATCTCGAAAATTTTCGTCGTGAACTTGCAGACGGTGGTGGGCTCTCGAGTTATCCCCACCCATGGTTAATGCCAAATTTTTGGGAGTTTCCGACAGTCTCTATGGGCCTAGGCCCTATCATGGCAATTTATCAGGCTCGATTTAATAAGTATCTTCAAGATCGTGGTATCAAGGATACGAGTCGCCAAAGAATCTGGTGCTTCATTGGTGACGGCGAGTGTGATGAGCCAGAGACCCTCGGCGCGATTTCACTAGCATCTCGTGAAGGGCTCGATAATCTGGTTTTCGTCATCAACTGTAATCTTCAGCGCCTCGATGGTCCTGTTCGTGGTAATGGGAAGATTATTCAGGAATTAGAGGGTGTTTTCCGGGGTGCTGGTTGGAACGTGGTCAAAGTGATCTGGGGAGAAGAGTGGGACGGACTGTTGGCAAAAGACGAACAAGGCCTTCTGCTCAAACGCATGAATGAAGTTGTCGATGGCCAATATCAAAAGTACGTCGTCATGCCTGGCAGTTATATCCGTGAGCATTTCTTTGGAGATGAGCCAGAACTTGCCGAGATGGTTTCGCATCTTTCGGATGAAAAGCTTAAGAAACTCCGCCGCGGGGGACATGACCCTGAAAAGGTTTACGCCGCCTATCACAAGGCTGTGCATGAACGAGACATGCCAAACCGACCGACAGTTGTGATTGCAAAAACAATCAAGGGCTACGGACTCGGTGAGGTCGGTGAGGGCCGGAATGTTACGCATCAACAGAAAAAGTTGAACGAAGAAGAGCTGCGCGCATTTCGCTCACGATTTGGTATTCCAATATCAGATGAGGAGGTCGCGAAAGCACCTTTTTATAAGCCAGCCGAGGATTCGCCGGAGATGCAGTATCTTCGGGAGCGTCGTGAAGCTCTTGGGGGCTATATCCCGACTCGCCCTGAAAAGTCTCCACTTCTACAGACTCCTAGCCTCGATGAGTATCGACCATTTATTGAGAAAAGCGCTGGCCGTGAAGTATCAACGACCACAGGTGCTGTGACACTTATGGCTTCGCTTTTAAAAGACAAGTCGGTTGGTAAATATATTGTTCCCATTGTGCCGGACGAATCGCGCACCTTCGGAATGGATCCCCTGTTCAAACAGTGCGGCATTTATGCCCATACGGGGCAGCTTTATGAGCCAGTCGATTCCGATCAATTGTTGTACTACCGGGAGGCCAAAGACGGCCAGATTCTCGAAGAAGGAATTACTGAAGCAGGAAGTATGTCAAGCTTCGTTGCAGCGGGAACAAGTTATTCCAGTCACGGCGTGCCGATGATTCCCTTCTTTATTTACTATTCCATGTTTGGCTTTCAGAGAATCGGGGACCTGATTTGGGCTGCATGTGACATGAGAGCTCGGGGTTTCATGTTTGGTGGAACAGCTGGACGAACGACGTTGAATGGTGAAGGTCTTCAGCATCAGGACGGTCACAGTCATTTGTTTGCAATGGCGTATCCGACTGTTCGGGCCTATGACCCGGCCTTTGTATATGAGGTTGCTGTAATCATGCTCGAAGGGATGGATCGCATGTTTGCAAAAGGCGAAGACTGGATTTATTACGTCACGGTTTACAATGAAAATTATGAAATGCCCTCGATGCCTGATGGGTGTGAGGAAGGCATTTTGAAGGGTATGTACAAGCTTCGAGATGTTGCTGCAAAGAAGCCTGCGTCTGCCATGCCGCATGTAAATCTCTTTGGGTCCGGAGCGATTCTTCGTGAGGTTCTGCGGGCAGCCGACATTCTGGCTGAATCATGGGGAGTGAATAGCACCGTCTGGAGCGTTACAAGTTGGAAGGAGTTGCGTCGAGAGGCTCAAGAGGCCCGGCGTTGGAATATGCTGCATCCGGAAGATTCGCCGCGAACAAGCTATTTAGAAGACGCTCTTGCTGATGCTGATGGTGTGTTTGTAGCAGCGAGTGATCATGTGCGGGCAGTTCCCGAGCAACTCGACCCGTGGATTCCAGGAGGGCTGTTTGTTCTCGGGACTGACGGCTTTGGGCGGAGTGAGACACGTGGGCCATTGCGCCGTCATTTTGAAGTAGATGCTGAATGCATTGTCGTCGGAACTCTGTCTCAGCTGGCAAAGCAGGGGGCAATTGGTGCCGACCGCGTGGCCGAGGCGATTGTGAGTCTGGGGATCGATCCAGATAAAGTTGACGCAGCCTCTGCTTAGTTCGCTATTGAATCATTTTTCGCCTATTCCTGACCGTTTCACCTCAAAACATCTGCTAGAATTAAGAAGAGAGTTTTCAGTTTTATTTTCAGACCGCGCTGAGCTGGCTTGGTCTCATTGTTTACAAAATTTGATTTACTTCGTGAGATAGCATGGCGACAGAATTTACCTTGCCCGACCTTGGTGAGAATATAACTTCAGGAGATGTGGTTTCAGTCCTTGTAAAAGCTGGTGATGTAGTGTCGCCGGGGCAAGCTGTACTGGAGGTTGAAACAGACAAAGCCGTTATCGAAGTGCCTTGTCCACCCGGTGGCGTGATAGAAGAGGTGCTTGTTAAAAAAGGTGAAACGGTAAACGTTGGTCAAGCGTTGCTCTCACTCGGTGCGTCAGGTTCGCAGTCTGTAGCATCTGAGTCAACTGCTCCACCGTCGGCAACGAAAGCGGTTGCTGCAGCAAAACCATCCCCCGTTGTTGAGTCGAATGAAACTGTCGCCGTAAAGCAGTCATCGCCCAAACCACAATCACCACCGCCCGTTGCGGCTTCAAATGGTGAAGCGAAGAGCGCGACTCCGGTCAGCGATGTAGTTAATCCTGCTGGCCCAGCAGTCAGGCGATTGGCCCGGGAACTTGGTGTTGATCTTGGCCGAGTTTCAGGAAGTGGACCTTCGGGTCGAATTGTTCGTGAAGACGTTGTTGCAGCTGTGCGAAGAGCCGGTGGGCAAGCGGGATCAAATTCTCGGACAGTGCGTTCTAGTGGAGAGCAAGACGATTGGGGTCCAATTCACCGTGAGAAAATGTCACGGATGAGAAAAACAATCGCCACTAACATGGTTCGCAGTGTGGCGACTATCCCTCACCTTACAAATTTTGATGATGCTGATGTGACTGAGCTTGAGCGGCTCAGGAAAGACAGTGCAGCAGAGTACGCTAAGAGTGATGTAAAGTTGACGGCACTTGCTTTTGTTGTGAAGGCAGTAAGTTTGTCGTTGCGGCAACACCCAAGTGTTAACTCTACGGTTGATATGGAGAAGGGTGAACTTGTCTATAAAGATTACGTAAACATTGGGCTGGCTGTTGATACGTCTCGAGGCCTAGTGGTACCGGTCTTGCGAGACTGTGATCAACAATCAATTCCGCAGATTGCTCAAGAGATCGCAAAAACTGCCGAAAAAGCAAAGAATGCCCAGTACGGAGTCGAAGATCTGCGAGGGGGAACTTTCACGATAAGTAACCTCGGGGCGATTGGCGGGACGTACTCCACTCCGATTATCAATCATCCAGAAGTTGCCATTCTTCTCCTTGGAAGATCAAGAAAACTGCCCATTGTGTATGAAGATCGCGTCGAACCGAGGCTTATGATGCCACTTTCATTGTCCTATGATCACCGTGTGATCGATGGTGCGATGGCAGCACGATTCTTAAAAGAAGTTATCGGTTATTTAGAAAGTCCTGGTCGGCTCCTGTTAGCCATGTGAACATCGGAATCCCAAAGTGACCACCACCGAAGGCATTGATTCAGCAGGAACTGCGAATCTTGCATTTCTTGAGGAACTCTTCGCCCAGTATCAAAATGATCCTGAAAGTCTCTCTGCGGACTGGCGTCAGTATTTTGACTCACTTGTAGATCTAGCTGATCATTCACCGAGTAGTGGTCATGTTTCAAGTGAGCATGCGGGCAGTACGAATGGTTCGGTGCCAGCGGTGACGCCTAAAAAGTCTGAAGCCTTTTCTGCTAATGACTCAGCGACTCTAGCCCAAGAAGGTGTGGGTTTACTTGATGACGATACGATGATCACGCCAGATGGAATTGCGACAGGTCATGCATTGGCTCTTGCGAACGGATCAGTCCGGTTGCCCGATGCACCCGCAGGTGAAGTCAAGCCAGCTCCACTGCCTGACGAAGTACGCCAGAGTCAGGGTAGTGACCGCTTTGCATTTCTGCAGGACCGGGTTGATCAACTTGTGCGTGCATATCGGGTTCGTGGCCATTTAACTGCAGATATCGATCCGCTTGGCCGCCCTCGACCTGGGCTCCCAGAGCTGGATCCGGCCTTCTATGACCTTACCGAAGAAGACATGGACCGCGTCTTTTCAACGGACACGATTGAGGGCCCGCAGTCGATGTCACTGAGGCAAATTATCCGACGGTTGCATAATACCTACTGTCGTTCGATTGGCGTGCAGTTTATGCACATGGATGATCTGCTTGTTCGGCAGTGGCTTCAGGTGCGAATGGAGGGCTGCGAGAACCGCATCCAGCTTGATCGAAAACAGCAGTTACGTATCTATCGCCAGATGACGACTGCTGCAGTATTCGAAGAATTCATTCAGAAACGATTCCTGGGTTCAAAAAGTTTTTCATTGGAAGGTTCCGAAAGCCTTATCCCGCTCGTAGAAATGGCGATCGAGAGGGGGGCTTCGCAGGATATTCAGGATGTCGTGATGGCCATGGCTCACCGTGGCAGGCTCAATGTGTTAGCAAATATTATGAGAAAAAGTCCGCAAAGGATTTTTCGGGAGTTTGCAGATCTTGATCCTGAGCTTCACGTTGGTCGCGGCGATGTAAAATATCATCTAGGGCATTCTACGGACTATGTCGCTGAAAATGGCCGTAAAGTGCACCTGACGCTTTGCTTTAATCCAAGCCATCTGGAATATGTAAATCCAGTTGCGATTGGACGAATGCGTGCCCGCCAAGATCGTTCGAGTGATCGAGCTCGCCAGCACGGCATGGTGATTCTGATTCACGGTGATGCCGCTTTTGCGGGAGAGGGAATTATTCAGGAGACGCTTAATCTCAGTGAGCTCGATCCCTATCGTGTTGGCGGGACGCTCCATGTGATCGTGAATAATCAGATTGGATTCACAACCGGGCCGCAAGAATCGCGTTCCTGCGTGTACGCAACCGATGTTGCAAAGATGCTGCAGATTCCAATATTCCATGTAAACGGTGAAGATCCTGAGGCGGTTGCACAGGTTGTCAGTTTGGCTATGGATTTTCGTCGAGAATTTCAACGCGATGTTGTTATCGACATGTATTGCTTTCGACGACGGGGCCACAATGAAGCTGACGAGCCAGCGTTTACGCAGCCTGCTTTGTATCGAGTCATTGATCAGCAGCCAAGCGTTCACGAAAGCTATTTGGAGAAACTCCTAACACTGGGTGAAGTGTCGAGGGATGAGGCAATGAGAATTGCTGACGAACACAGGGCTCGCTTGGACGCCGAACTTTCCGCTGCAAAACGTGACGATTATGTTCATCGAAGTGATATTGCTGGTGTCTGGGCATTCTATATAGGCGGTCGTGAAAAAGAGGCAGCGGATGTAGATACTGGTGTGCCGCTAGACAATCTGCAGGCGCTCCTGCGTCGTTTAGTTGTTTTGCCTGAGCGTTTCCAGCCGCATGCAAAGATACGCAAGCTACTCGATGCGCGTGTTGCTATGGCTGATGGGAAGCGGCCAATCGATTGGTCAGCAGCAGAGGCTTTGGCGATGGGAAGCCTCGCGGTTCAAGGGCTGCGCGTAAGGTTGTCAGGTCAAGACAGCGAGCGAGGCACATTCAGTCACAGGCATGCGGTCATACATGACCACATTACAGATGATACCTACTGTCCCCTGGCCCATCTCTCTGAAGAACAGGCTGCGGTGGAAATCTACAATAGCCCACTTTCAGAATCAGGCGTTCTTGGGTTTGAGTATGGATATAGTCTGGACTGTCCTGATGGGCTTGTTATGTGGGAGGCGCAGTTCGGTGATTTTGTGAACGTGTCTCAAGTCGTAATTGATCAATTTATTGTTAGCGCTGAAGATAAATGGAACCGACTCTCAGGCATCGTCATGCTTTTGCCTCATGGCTTTGAAGGCATGGGTCCAGAGCACTCAAGCGCACGGCTTGAAAGATTTTTGCTTTTGGCTGCTAAAGATAATATTCAGGTAGTTCAGCCAACAACTCCTGCTCAGCTGTTTCATTGCCTTAGAAGGCAGGTTCTTCGAATCTGGAGAAAGCCATTGGTCGTGATGACGCCGAAAAGCTTATTAAGGCATCCCAAATGTGTTTCTACACTTAATGATCTTTCGGAAGGTTGCTTTCAGAGAGTGATACCGGATCAGTCAATTTCGCGACCAGAAGACGTTCGTAGAATTCTTCTTTGTACTGGCAAGGTTTTTTATGAACTTGAGAAAAGAAGGTCCGAACTCAATCGCGAGGATGTCGCTCTTGTCAGAGTTGAGCAACTTTATCCACTACCAAGAAAATCCCTAGAACACGCGTTGGCCGGATACAGTGACGGAACACCTGTTGTTTGGGTTCAGGAAGAGCCTGAGAACATGGGCGCATGGCGTTTTCTGAGGATTCATTTTGGTGAAACATTGTTTGATAGGCTGCCTTTTTCCGGGGTTTGTCGACAGAGTGCGGCCAGCCCAGCGACAGGATCGAAGAAAAGTCACGACCTTGAACAGAATGAGTTGCTAACAGCTGCATTTCTGAGTTAAGCGGTTATGGCCCGCTGAATTCGGGATACAATATTGCCTGTTCATCAGGTGTGACCTTTGTTTATCATGCCGACATCCCTGATTCACCGTTTATAAAATTGTTGTGTCAACAATACTACAAACCAATTCCCTTTTTACTGTGTAGGAATTCATGGCGATTGAACTGAAGGTTCCAGAAGTTGGTGAGTCGATCACGGAAGTAATGATTGGCGTTTGGAAAAAAAACGTCGGTGACGCCGTGTCTGCGGACGAAGTGATCGTAGAAATTGAAAGTGACAAGGCGACAGTGGAGTTGCCAGCACCATCAAACGGAGTTGTCACGAAGATTGTAAAGCAGGCCGGCGAGCAAGCGGTTGTTGGCGAAGTGATTGGCTATCTTGATGCGGTATCGTCAGCCAGTCAGTCAGCTCCAGCTGCATCGCCTGAAGTACCTGCTCCCTCACAGCCACAGTCTGTCGATGTGCGTCATCGTGTTGGCAGCACTGTCATTGGGTCTGTACAGCCAGCGGCTGGGACGGGGCCTGTCATGCCAGCGGCAGCAAGAATGTTGGGAGAGGCAGGTGTTTCACCTCAATCAATTTCTGGTAGCGGCCCGGGCCAGCGAGTCACGAAGGCTGATGCCATCTCAGCGGTATCGGCGTCCACTCCGCCGTCAGCGGCCCTTCCAGCGGTCACCAAAACAAATGAAGAACGGCGACCACCCATTGCGGGAACAACCGAAATCACAACATCAGGCGCAAGTCGCAGTGAGCGACCTGTCCTTATGAGCCCCATGCGTCGTCGAATTGCGGAACGGCTTGTTGAGGCGCAGCATGCTGCTGCTTTGTTGACGACTTTTAACGAAGTTGACATGTCGGCAGTCATGGAACTGCGTAAGAAATTCAAAGACAACTTTATAGACCGTCACGGTGTCAAACTTGGGTTTATGTCTTTTTTCGTAAGAGCAGCGGTTGAAGCTCTGCATGCCGTCCCTCAAGTCAATGCAGAATTTCGTGATCCCCATATTGTGTATCGAGATTTTTGTGATGTTGGAATTGCAGTTGGTGGAGGTAAGGGCCTCGTTGTTCCTGTTCTTCGTAATGCGGAACGAATGAATTTCGCTCAGATCGAGCAGTCAATTGGGGACTTCGCCCGTCGGGCAGCAGACAATAAAGTGAAGCTCGAGGAACTCCAGGGAGGAACATTCACTATTTCGAACGGTGGAGTTTACGGCTCGATGCTTAGCACACCAATTATCAACCCACCACAGAGCGGTATTCTGGGGCTGCATACAATTCAAGAAAGACCAGTTGCTTTAAATGGTCAAGTTGTGATTCGGCCAATGATGTATGTGGCGTTGTCGTATGATCATCGAATAGTTGATGGTCGTGAAGCAGTCACGTTCTTAAAGCGAATTAAGGAAATGATTGAAGACCCTACGCGTCTCATGCTGGAATGTTAGCCGGGTGGCTGGAAATTTGTTTGTGTGTAAGTCTCACACAGTTTCTAAGGCAATCTGTTTTTTAGAAAACGGCTACAGGTACACCAGCGTTTGAGTTTTGCGACCGTCTGATCCAAGTGTTGTTCATACTTTTGAGATAAATTCGAGGCCATAGATGACATATGATTTAGTTGTACTCGGTGGTGGTCCAGGTGGGTATGTAGCTGCCATACGCGCAGCCCAACTCGGTATGAAGGTCGCTATTGTTGAGAAGGAGAGTCGTTTTGGTGGTACGTGTCTTCGTGTCGGCTGCATCCCATCGAAAGCCCTCCTTGAGTCGAGTCATAAATACGAACTTGCTTTGGGAGAGCTTAGTCAGCACGGTGTTAATGCCGAGGGAGTTTCGCTCGACTTAGGTGTCATGATGAAACGTAAGTCTGATGTTGTGCAGACATTATCAAAGGGTATTGAAGCACTATTGGCAAAAAACACAGTAGCGAAAATAAAGGGAACCGGGCGTTTGGCTGGTGTTGGGCGGGTGAATGTCACTGGGGCTGATGGTGGCATAACAGAACTTTCGTCACAGAGAATCATTCTTGCCGTTGGAAGTCAAAGTGTGGTGCTGCCCGGTATTGAATGTGATGGTAGTCGTGTTGGTACGAGCACCGATGCGCTGTCGTTTCCAGAAGTACCGCAGCATCTTGTTGTCATTGGTGGTGGGTATATCGGGCTTGAACTTGGTAGCGTATGGCGTCGACTTGGCTCGAGGGTCACCGTTCTTGAATATTCTGATCGAATCCTCACAGGTATTGATAATGAGATAGCTTCAGATGCGCTAGCACTGTTTAGAAAACAGGGTCTGGATATTCAGTTAGGTGTCAAAGTGTTGTCAGCTAAAGCCGAGGGTGCTGGCTGTGTTATTCATTCGGAAGGTAGAGATCCGATGCACTGCGATCGGGTGTTAGCTGCCACAGGAAGAAAGCCGGCTACTACTGATATTGGTCTTGAAACTATTGGCCTTTCTGCTGATGGGCGTGGGGTAATACAGGTTGATGGACAGTACAGGACCGCAGCTCCTGGGGTGTACGCCATAGGAGACTGCATTCCAGGGCCAATGCTGGCACACAAAGCTGAAGAGGATGGTGTTGCATGTGTCGAGGCGATGCAGTCTGGGTGGTGTCATGTGGATTACGGACTCGTTCCGGCGGTGGTTTTCACACATCCTGAGATCGCAACAGTTGGTCGTACCGAGGAGCAATTGCAAGCTGATGGGGTGGCTTATAAAAAAGGTATTTTTCCATTTCGGGCGAATGGCAGGGCACGAACGATTAACGACATTACAGGAAAAGTGAAATTATTGGCAGATTCTAGTAGCGATGCGGTACTCGGTGTTCATATTATTGGTCCGGCTGCGGGTGATCTCATTGGCGAGGCTGCCGCAGCGATGAGTTTCGGTGCCTCATCGGAAGATATCGCACGGGTTTGTCATGCTCATCCAACACTCCCAGAAGCATTGAAAGAAGCTGCATTAGCAGCGGATGGGCGGGCTATTCATGCCTGAATTAAAAAAGAAAATTTGGCCCCTTGATGGTAGGCTTTGATTTCCAAAAGCTATGCGCCCGTAGCTCAGTTGGATAGAGCAGCGGACTTCTAATCCGCAGGTCACAGGTTCGAATCCTGTCGGGCGTACTTTTTT
>ERZ1048872.2227-NODE-2227-length-14213-cov-4.937209_pt1 | contig 14213 bp, 13 predicted proteins | sample MGYA00383100_ERZ1048872 | MGnify/ENA primary metagenome ERZ1048872 (study PRJEB29581, sample SAMEA5548370) | metagenome | biome: marine; feature: coastal; material: water | depth 50 m | study: Short-term variability in the microbial, nano- and picoplankton... | reverse complement strand
CGCCGCCAACGAGGATGGCACAGATGCAAACACACCGGATCAAAACATCGAAGGGGCAACCAAACTGGCGGTTCTAGCTTCGCTTAAGCCTGCTTCACGACCTAAGAACTTTCAAGATACGGTTGCCGCGGCTGTGGCCACTTCGGTATCCACAGGCGCGGCACAATCGACTGTTCCACGCACAGCAACAACTGCGCCAAGCATCCCTACCCGCGCATCAGTTGCCCGCAGCGCCACACAACGCAATGCCATTCGTCTAAACGCTGTATCCCTGTTGGGTGTCACTGGAAAATCAAATGCCTACCGCGCCCTTGTACGTCTGCCCAGTGGCCGGATCAAAACCGTTGAAGTCGGGGATCGATTGGATGGTGGCAAAGTTGCGAGTATTGGCAGTGGCAGCCTAAGTTACGTCAAAAGCGGGCGTAATGTCGTATTAAAAATGCCGGACGAAGGTTAAGCCCGTTTAACCCGCCCCAATCACAATTTCCCCATCAACAACCTGCAACGGCACTTTTGACAGGGCACAAGTTTCGCCTTGGCCCGTTTCAATATCAAAACGCATCGAATGATTAGAACATAAAAGTGCTGTGGCATCGGCACTCATTATGTCGGAACGTCGGTGGGTTAAGGGCAAAAACTGATGAGGGCAAAGATTAACAAACCCCCATACATGATCTTTGCGGCGAACGACCAAAAATCCAAACCCATCAGTCAGGATCGCCTTTGTCGTGCCTTCTGAAACATCAGCAAGCTCGCAAATCACGTCACCGATGTTGGGCGCGTTGGGAAAATCAATCCAATCCAATTTGGGTAACCTTAACTTGCTTTAAGGACACCGCGGTCTATTTGATCTTGTTCAATGGATTCAAACAGCGCCTTGAAATTACCTTCGCCAAATCCATCATCCCCTTTTCGTTGAATAAACTCAAAGAAGATCGGACCAATCACTGTCTTAGAAAAAATTTGCAACAGAACACGCGTGATACCCCCATCAACGACGCCTTCCCCATCAATCAGAATGCCATGTTTAGAAAGCTGATCAATCGGTTCTTGGTGATTGAGAACACGCATCCCACTCATTTGGTAGTAAGCAGCGGGCGGCGGTGGCATAAACTCTAATCCATTTGCATGAATTTTATCCGTCGCGCCGTAAATGTCATTGGTTGCAACGGCAATATGTTGAATTCCTTCACCATTATAGGCACGAAGATATTCTTCAATCTGGCTGTTTTCGTCCGCACTTTCGTTGATAGGAATGCGTATTCTTCCACAGGGCGACGTCAATGCGCGGGAAAACAAACCTGTATGTTTACCCGCAATATCAAAAAACCTAATTTGTTTAAAATTGAATATGTCAGCGTAAAAGCTGAACCAGATATCCATATTGCCCCGTTTTACGTTGTGGGTCAGGTGATCCAGATAAAAGAACCCGACGCCTTTTGGGGCTGGCTCGGTGATCCAGTCATATTCGGTGGTATAAGCATTCCCATTGTCACCGTAAGTTTCCACAAAATACAACAAACTGCCCCCTATCCCAACGATTGCAGGAACATCCAGCACCTTGCCACCGCCTGTGTAGGGCGTGGCCCCTTTCGCAACAGCATGATCAAATGCATGCTGAGCGTCGACAACACGCCACGCCATTGATGGGGCGCAAGGACCGTGATCTGCCACATAGTTCATTCCCATTGATCCGGGTTCGGCATTCAAAACATAAGTAATATCACCCTGCTGCCAAAGTTCGATTTGTTTGGTCTTGTGAGTGGCCGTGTGAGAATAGCCCATCTGCAAAAACAAATCTCGCAGTTCTTGAGGGTTTTCGTGCGCAAATTCTACGAACTCAAAACCATCGGTTCCGGCTGGGTTTAGATCGCTGATTTTCGCAGTTGGTGCATCATGTGGGAAAGGGCCCATAAAATTCTCCGCAATTTGATTCATTTCCACCAAAATAGCGCATCATCACTGTCAAAATTGCGCAAAATTGTTGACGAAACGAAAGTTTTTCGCTATAAATACGCAACATTTACACGTTATTGGTAATTTTTACGCATGGCTTTGGATGAAATCGATAAACGCTTGCTGTCTTTGTTGCAAAAGGATGCACATTTGACCGCCCAAGAAATGGCGGAGACCTTGAATTTGTCATCCAGTCAAGCAGGACGGCGGCGTCAACGTTTAGAAGCTGACGGTTATATCAAGGCGACGATTGCCCGTCTTGATGCGCGAAAGCTTGGCCTTACGGTTCAAGCGTTCGTACAAATACAAATGGCAGCCCATGGTGCAGAACCTGTGCGGCAATTCAAACGCATGGTTGCTTTGCAGCCCGAGATTATCCACGCATGGACCTTAACTGGCGATGCTGACTATTTGTTAAGAATATACTGCACGGATTTAGCGGCACTGAATGCCCTGATCCAAGACGTGTTGTTACCCCATCCCGCGATTGCACGCGTACAAAGCCAAATCGTAATGGATCAATTGAAAATCGATGCTCCTTTGCCTCTGTAAGGCGATTGCTATCGAAACTTAACTAACAAGGACAAAAATGGAATCATTTCTAATTCAAGCATCAATTTATCTGTTGGCAGCCGTCATCGCAGTGCCAATCGCCACCCGTCTAGGCCTTGGATCTGTTCTGGGGTATTTGCTGGCTGGCATCATTATCGGCCCAGCCTTTGGGCTGGTTGGCAGTGAAATCCAAAATCTCCAGCATTTTGCCGAATTCGGCGTCGTGATGATGTTGTTCATTATCGGGTTAGAACTAGAGCCGCGTGCCCTTTGGGACATGCGGCACAAATTGCTTGGATTGGGATTTTTACAGATAACGTTGACCGCAAGCATGATCGCGGCTGGTGCCGCCTCTTTCGGCCTTGCTTGGCCATCGGCCATTGCGATTGGGTTAACCTTTTCATTGTCCTCAACGGCAATTGTTATGCAAACCCTCAGCGAAAAGAAGCTGACCCATACCCAAGGTGGGCGCTCAGTTTTTTCCGTTCTATTAGCACAAGACATCGCCGTCATTCCGATGCTGGCCCTTTTACCCTTGTTGGCAATTCATGGGTTAAACGAACATTCTTCGGCAGATCATGGTACCCATGCCGTATCACTAGTTGATGGGTTGCCCGGCTGGGGCGTTACACTCGTCACGCTGGCGGCCGTTGGGTTGGTGATTTTATTTGGTCTATTTGGTACGCGACCTTTGTTTCATTTCATTCATGGTGCAAAACTGCGGGAAATGTATACAGCGGTTGCCCTGATGACCGTCGTTGTCATTGCCAGCCTTATGAACTTGGTCGGTCTTTCCCCCGCACTGGGTACCTTTCTGGCCGGTGTTGTTCTGGCCAACTCTGAATTTAAGCACGAACTAGAGGCCAGCATTCAACCGTTCAAGGGCCTTTTGTTGGGCTTATTTTTTATCACCGTCGGATCAGGTATCGATTTTGAGATCATACTGGCAGCACCTGTTTTCATCATCGGGCTCACACTGCTGATCATGTTTTCAAAAGGGTTGGTTTTGTTTGTTCTTGCGACCCTCTTTGGCATAAAAGGCCGTGATAAATGGCTGTTTACCTTGGGATTGGCCCAAGCAGGCGAGTTTGGTTTGGTGCTGGTAGGGTTTGTCGTGGCGCAAAACATTGTGCCGGATCACTTGTTGCCCATCTTATTAATCATCATCGCGTTGACTATGTTGCTTACGCCCTTGTTTTTTATCCTTCATGGCTTTTTGGCAAAAAGATTGGTCAAAACCTTTGGCCACCATGAAATGGATGAAATCAATGGCGAAGGTCCTGTAATCATCGCAGGCGTCGGGCGCTTTGGCCAAATTGTGAATTCAATGGTGCGGACGGCGGGCCATGAAACAACTGTTTTGGACAATGACATTGAAACCATCAAGCTTATGCGTCGATTTGGGGTTAAGGCATTTTTCGGTGATCCAACACGTCCTGAATTACTGAATGCGTCAGGCTTGGCCACGGCTGCAACGCTTGTTGTGGCTTTGGATGACAAAGACGCCGCTATTCGATTGGTCGAAATGGCCCGACGTGCGCAGCCCGATCTGCATATCGTTGCCCGCGCTTTTGATCGTCAGCACGTTTATCGCCTGTATCGCGCTGGTGCCGATGACATCGTCCGCGAAATGTTTGACAGCTCTTTGCGCGCCGGCCGTTATGTTTTGGAAAATGTCGGCATGTCTGAATACGAAGCCCATGAACACGAGATTGCGTTTTATAAGGCTGACCGCCATGCAATGATTGAACTCGCCAAACTTTGGAAACCCGAATTAAAATTGGAAGACAACGCCGCCTACATCGATCGCGCGATGGAGTTAAACAAGGCAATGGAATTTGAGCTGATGTCCCGAGAAAGCGAAACAGATCAACCATGAAACGATGTTTCTTAGCCCTTTGAAAATTTGGCGAATTTGATCGACGTAAATTTTCCCTTTTGTTTCCATATTTTTAACAATTCACATTGCTGGCGCGTTTCTGCCCAGATTCCACCACATTTCGCTGCCAAGATCGGTTTTGTTCCAAGTTTTTCGATAGTTCGAGTAAATCTGTACACAATATCGCAACAATCGATGAGGCCGATGTGGCAACCGCAACCGAATTAACAATTGATACCGGCGCAACCGCCATGGAAATGGCTGAGGCCATCTTTGGCGACGGCATAACGGTACAAACTGCGACCTATACAGGTGCAGCCACGGCTTCGGGGATTTTTTCTGGTGCTGACACAAGTTCGCCGGGCGTTGCCCCTTCTGATACTGGCGTCATTCTTTCAACAGGTAACGTCAACAGTTTTGCTAACAACTCAGGCACAACGAACACCAATACATCTACAGGCACATCGGGTTTTAATGGCACCGCGAGTGATGCTGATTTAACGGCACTTTCAGGTTCAACAACCAGTGACGCCGCCATATTAGAAGCGACGTTTCTTTCGACGGGCAATGTTCTGACGTTGGATTTCATGTTTGGATCCGAAGAATTCCCAGAATTTTTTGCTGATTATAACGATGCCATTGGTGTTTGGGTAAATGGTGTTCAAGCGACGGTAACCATCGGTGATGGCACCGCCTCTGTTGCGAACATCAACGGAGATTTAACATCAAACCTATATGTCGATAATTCAGCCGATCAATTTAACACTGAAATGGACGGCTTCACGGTCACCTTGTCATTTGTCGCGAACGTCATCACCACCGGTGTTAACACCATCAAAATCGGCGTCGCTGATGGCGGTGACTCTGGTTATGACACGAACCTGCTGATTGCAGGTGACTCGGCACAAACCGCGATTGTCGCCCAAGATGATACCATGAACATGGGTCAAAATTCCTCCAAAACCTTAGATGTTTTGGACAACGACAGCTCTACAATTCCCGGCGCATTAACGATTACGCACATCAATGATGTAGCCGTTTCAGCGGCCCCCGGCAGCCCGTTACCCAACTCTGTCACTTTGACGACGGGTCAAATTGTTACAATTAACGTGGATGGCACGTTAACCGTGGTTTCCGATGGTGACATTGAGACCGTCAATTTTGTTTATACAATGGAAGACACATTAGGTAACGCGGACAGCGCCATTGTTACGGTTACCCAAATGGCGTGTTTTGTTGCAGGCACTGAGGTCATGACACCAGATGGGCCGCGATTGATTGATAAACTTGTTGCTGGCGATTTGGTCAACACACGTGATGATGGCCCACAGCCTTTAATGTGGGTTGGCCGCAGTCATTGTAAGGTATCACCCGAAAACCGCCCTATTCGAATTAAAGCAGGTACTTTGGAAACGACCAAAGACCTTGTGGTGTCGCCAAACCATAGGATGCTTATAACCGATGTATGGGCGGAACTATTGTTTGCGGACAACGAAGTTTTGGTGAAAGCCAAGGATTTGGTGAATGACAATTCCATCATCTATGATTATTCTTCAAACGAAGTGATCTATTTTCATTTGTTATTTTCTGAACATCAGTTGATCACAACCCATGGCGCAGTTTCCGAAAGCTATTATCCGGGTGAGATGACAAAAGACGCCTTTGACGCCGATGTTGAGGACGAGTTGTTCAGGTTATTCCCTGTATTGGCGAGCGAGGAATTTGATTATGGCTTGCCTGCGCGATTGCCCCTCAAGAAGTATGAGGCAACCGCACTTTGTTCTTATCTAAACCTTTAAGCGCCCGCTGAAACGGCGGCCTCTGCAAAGGTTGCCATGCCTGAATGACAGGCAACAGCACCCTGCAATACGCCAATTGCCAATGCAGCACCCGATCCCTCGCCCAAACGCATGCCCATTGACAATATCGGTTCTTTTTCAAGCGCCTCAAGTAAACGACCGTGGGCACCTTCGGCTGACAGATGTGCGGCTTGAACGTGGTCAAGGGCACCTTTGGCGGCAAGAGCCAAGGTGGCGCAGGCAGCTGTGCAAATGAAACCATCCATCAATACAGGAATACCATGGTGACGCGCGGCGGCGACGGCACCGGCCATCGCGGCCAGCTCGCGCCCACCAAGACAGCGCAACACTTCTAATGGGTTACCAAGTAGATCGGCGTGTTTGGCCAATCCTTCGTCCACGACACGTGCTTTGACCACCAAACCTGCATCATCAACGCCAGTTCCGCGCCCAACCCAATCAGCACCCGTACCCCCCAACAATGCGGCCGCAATTGCGGCGGCTGATGTGGTGTTTCCTATGCCCATTTCACCTGTGACCAACAAATCCGACGCCGGATCAACAGCATTCCAACCCTTTTGCAATGCCGCTACAACTTCTGGCTCAGTCATGGCTGGGGATTGTGTGAAATCCGCCGTTGGTGTTTCCAAATCCAAAGCATGGACATCAAGTTTTGCGCCATAAGCCTTGGCCAACTGATTGATCGCGGCCCCACCATTTGCGAAATTTCCAACCATCTGAACAGTAACTTCGGCAGGGAAAGCCGAAACGCCTTGCGCCGTAATTCCGTGGTTTCCAGCAAAAACAATTACTTGTGGCGCATTCACTGTCGGTTTTTCAGTCCCTTGCCACGATGCAGCCCAAAGCGCTAAATCCTCTAGTCGGCCCAAGGCACCTGGTGGTTTGGTCAATTGGCCGTTGCGTTCAGCAGCTGCCGCAAGTGCGGTTTGGTCTGCACCAGAAAAGCCGGAAAGAACCGTTTGGAATTCGGCAAGTGTGTTGAATGTAGCTTGAGTCATTTTGCTGATCAGCCTCGTTGAATTATTGTTGGTCTTGGAGTACCCCGTTGGGACAGTCGTGGATGTTCCAGAAAGGTCATTATGTCAAGCAACAGCGACCAGCCTTTGCTGGCAACTGGCGATTTTTGGGCCGCACTGGGCCTGCTGACTCGCCTGCCTATTCACGTAAACATTGATCTGGCCCAGAAACGCGGTGCCTCGGCGGCTTGGGCTTATCCGTTAGTGGGCGTTTTTGTTGGCTTGGCACTCGCCTTAGTCGCACAGATTTCCATGTCTTTGGGCTTAAGTTCCAGCCTTTCAGCCTGCATCGTTTTATTTTCAGGCGTTATGTTGACAGGTGCCCTACACGAAGACGGATTGGCCGATAGTGCTGATGGCCTGTGGGGCGGCTATACTCCTGAACGACGCCTTGAGATAATGAAAGACAGCGCAATCGGCACGTATGGTGTGCTGGCGCTGATCTTGTCGTTACTGATCCGCTGGGCGGCACTGGAAATGATTTTAAGCGGCGGGTTTTGGTTTGCGCTGGTCGCAGTAGGAACCATCAGTCGCACACCGATGGTTTTGGCCATGGCCATGATCCCCAATGCCCGAAAACAGGGCTTATCACATTCGGTTGGTCGCCCGAGCCAAACAACAGCGTTAGTGGCTGCATTGAGTGCAGGTTTTATTGTATTGCTATGCCTTGGTGTCGCCAGCTTCATTCTTGTGACCGCGGTTGTGGCGGTTCTAACATTCACAGTCTCACGCATAGGCATTGCCAAAATCGGTGGCCAAACCGGTGATATATTGGGGGCAATGCAACAGATTGGTGAAATAGGTGCAATGTTGGCGATTGTGGCGATGATTTAGGTCAATAAAAAAGCCGCCGATCATGACGATCAGCGGCTTCTTTCATCTATTTTGAATTATTCTATGCGGCGGCAGGTGCGCGCGACATCAAAACACCATCAATTTGCTGGCCTGCCACAACTTCGTCAGTGCCACCAACCGCCGCCACTTCACGGGTCAAACGCTCTAAAGCGGCCTCATAAAGCTGACGCTCTGAATAGCTTTGCTCACGTTGCTCATCAGTACGGTGTAAATCACGCACCACTTCGGCGATGGCAATCAAATCGCCGGAGTTGATTTTTTGCTCATATTCCTGCGCGCGACGTGACCACATTGCGCGTTTAACTTTTGCTTTACCCTTTAGGGTCGTCATTGCGCGAGTCACAGTTTCAGGCGACGACAATGAACGCATACCGACATGCAGTGCCTTTTCAGTTGGCACGCGCAAGGTCATTTTGTCTTTCTCAAATGCAACCACGAACAATTCCATTTCGATGCCTGCAATTTCTTGATCCTCGATACGCACGATTTGACCAACACCGTGGGCTGGATAGACCACGAATTCATTGGGGCGGAAGGCGTAATTTTTTTTCTTGCTCATTCAAACGTCCTTTGGTTTGCACACGACGAAAACAACAGGTCGTACCAATGTCATCGGTACGGCATGTCGTTATATATTTAAGATGATTTAGAGTTTTTTTGGCAGGGCCAAGGATCACCGTAATTTCGTATATGTTGCGTTACTTGCTACTTTGCTGCGTTGCAGTATATCACAAATTTGGGCATTTTCATAGCGTGACAAACAATTTAGGGACTCAAACCCTAAATTATCAGCACAAAAATTGTGAAAATTCACCCAATTTCGGTGATAAATCGCCTAGAAAGCAAATTTCGGCGAATCGGCAAATTAGCCGCCAGTACCGGGTTTTTCGGAAAAGTGGCTTTCCAGTTTGCCTTCAACGCCTTCCATTTCCGCAGCATTTGCTGGCGGATCTTTGCGCGTGATGATCACTGGCCAAAGCTCAGAATATTTCCGGTTAAATTCAACCCACTTGTCCATATCAGGCTCGGTGTCTGGGCGGATAGCATCAGCTGGGCATTCTGGTTCACACACACCGCAATCGATGCATTCGTCGGGGTGAATCACCAACATGTTTTCCCCCTCATAGAAACAATCTACGGGGCACACCTCGACACAGTCGGTGTATTTACATGCGATGCAGCTGTCGTTGACGATATAGGTCATGGGTCTATTCTCTTTTCCGGATCAAAGGCGACATAAAGCGGCCGCGTCGATCATTCAAGGACCTTACGTTGAGAAAGATCAAAGATACGCCGATCTTTCTTAGATGGACGCCCTTTTCCCTCAAATCCGGGCGCATTGGGAACATATTCCGCGCGTGGTGCAGGTGGCGGCGATAAATCAGTATAAAGTGTTTGCGCCTCGGGCGCGGGACCACGGCGTTTTGAGATCAATTCAACTTGAATAATTTTGACGTCATCGCCTTTGTTGAAGGTCAACACATCGCCTGGCGCTATTTGGGTGGCGGCCTTGGCCACTTTCACACTGTTTAAGCGAACCGAACCCGAGGTAACGGTTTTTGTGGCCAGCACGCGCGTTTTAAAAAATCGCGCGTGCCACAACCATTTATCAAGGCGGATTTTTTCGCCCAATATCGCCCCCTACTTGGTTTTCAGCCCCATAAGGGCGGCCGCGAACGGATTATCCGGATCAATCGGTTTTTCGCGTTTAGGTGGACGGGCCTCAAACTTTTTGGCGCCTTCAGGTTTACCACCCTTTTTACCGCGTGCCTTTTGGCCCGGTTTTCCACGACCCTTTTGATTAGGCTTGCCGCCATCACGTTTCGCGCCATCGTTATTTTGCGGGCGCTGGGGACGTTCGCGTTTGGGCGGTGCCCAGCGAAAGACGTAATAAACCTCGGTTTCAGGTTCTGCTGTTTCATCGACAGGTTTCAGAACGCTTTCTTCTTCGGTAATTGGGTTGCTAGACGCGCCTTCGTCAGCGGCAGGTACTGCAACTGGTTCGGCAGTGGCCTTAACCTTGACGCGCTCACCTTTGTCTGCAGCATACCCAAGACCAGCCATAAGATTGGAAAACTGTTCCAGCGTCATGCCCGAAATTGACAACATGTCAGCAGTTGCCTCAAAACCAGATCGCGTATCCTGACCACGAATAAGATCAGCCAGACGTTCTAGCATATCAATGCGGATTGCCCGTTCACCGGCGATGCAATAGCCCGCCATCGTATAGGTTTCCTCAGAAGCATCCGGAATTTTAGGGATCGTTACCAAACCAGGTGGTGGGCTTTCAGGGAAAATGTCCAAATCTTTGTCCAAAGACCACAACACAAGGCGCAAACGCGTTGGTGCAGGTTTCAACAACGCTGGCTGAAAGATCGTGAACTGACCAAAACGGATACCGTGCTTGCGCAATGTACCACGGGCATCTTGATCCAAGTCTTTAACCTCAGATGCAACAGCGGCGCGTGGCAAAACGCCAAAACCTTCGACCATGCGGAATGCAAAGCCTTTGGCCAAACCTTCAAGGGTTTCGTCGGCGCCCAGCGCAACCAGTGGCTCAAACAAAGCCGCGATTTTGCGATCAATGAAATGCTGCAAACGACGTTGAACTTTCGCCGCAACGTCTGGTCCAGCTTCATCATCAACAAAGGCGACAACACCTGGCTTTAGGGCCTCGGTTCCTTTGACAAGCTTACCAACGGCATTGTTGCCCCACATAAGGCCACCCTGCTCGGTAAAATCCAGCTCAGTATCAGGAGAGTTATAAAAGCGGTCTGCCCGCAAGTGGAATTCCGGCGCAAGGGCTGCGACTGATGCGGCACGTAATGTCTTTGCCTCGTCCGCTGACGAGGTTTTGTCTTGGGTAAAACGAAATCCGTCAATACGACCAATTTTTTCGCCTTCGACTGTGACGTCGCCGTTATCATCTATTTGGGCCACTAGGCTCTCCTTTTGTTTCAACCGGCGCATCAAAACAGATGTGCGCCGATCTACGAATCGTTGGGTCAGGGCTGCGTGTAACGCATCTGACAGTCGGTCTTCTACGGCACGGGTTTCGCCGCGCCAATAGCTGGAATCTTCGACCCAGCCATTTCGCTGCGCAACATATGTCCATGTTCTGATAAATGACAGCCGTTTTGACAGGGTATCGATATCCCCGTCGCATCTGTCGATTTTTTGCACCTTATTTGCCATCCAACTGATGGGAATCTGGCCATTTTGTAGATGTTCGAACAATTCTTGCACCATTGCGGCATGATTGCCGATGGAAATGCCTTGAAAATCTGGCACGCGACACACATCCCACAACAATCGAATGTCTTTGGCCGAGGCTAAACGCTGCGTCAATTCGGGGCGTTGGCTGAGGATTTTTAATACATTGAGATCCTCAGCCGTTCGCGTGCGGATCAAGCGTTCATCACCCGGATATCTTTCAAGGCTCGCAATCAGGCGATCAATACGGGTAAAATCAAGTGCTGTATTGCGCCATTGTAGGCGGGTTACAGGGGGGAATTGATGCTTTTCAATCGCTTCAACCAAGGCATCATCCAGCGGTTCTGCCTCGCCTGTTACGCCAAATGTTCCCGCATTCATGTATCGCCCAGCGCGACCAGCAATCTGTGCCATTTCATTAGGTTGCAAGGGGCGCATCCGGTGGCCGTCAAATTTCACCGTGCCTGAAAATGCGATGTGATCGATATCAAGGTTCAGACCCATCCCAATGGCGTCGGTCGCCACAAGATATTCGACATCGCCATTTTGATACATTTCCACCTGCGCGTTGCGGGTTCGAGGCGACAATGCCCCCATCACCACAGCTGCACCACCCTTTTGGCGACGTATCCATTCCGCAATTGAATAAACGCTATCAACAGAAAACCCGACAATTGCAGAACGTGGTTTCATGCGGCTAATTTTGCGACTGCCCGTATATGTCAGCGTTGAAAATCGGTCTCGATACAAAAACTGCGCCTCTGGGATCAGTCCGGCAATGGCACTGCGCATCGTATCGGCGCCCATAAATAACGTCTCGTGGCGCCCACGTGCATGCAGCAACCGATCAGTAAATACATGACCCCGTTCTGGATCGGCACAGAGTTGAATTTCATCAACGGCCACAAAGTCAGCACCAATTTCTTGTGGCATTGCTTCTACCGTTGCGACCCAATAGGCGGCTCGATCCGGTACAATGCGTTCTTCGCCCGTTACCAACGCCACGACCGAAGGGCCGCGCAGTGCAACAATTTTATCGTAAACTTCACGTGCCAAAAGGCGCAACGGCAAACCGATTACACCGGACTTATGTGCCAACATACGCTCTATCGCATAATGGGTTTTGCCCGTGTTGGTTGGCCCCAAAACGGCAACTACTTTAGAAAAATCACGCATCAATGGGCCTGTTGAAATCCGCTTTTGCCCATTGGATGTTTTCACCCATCAGGGTGTCTGCACCTTAAAGGGTGATTCCGTTTAGAAGGGCTTGCACCCTTTTCAGCCCCTCTTTTATGTCGGTCGAATTAGGATGTATAGCAATTGCCGCTTCATAAGCATTGAAAGCTTGTTCATTAAACTCCAACAACTCTGAAATGATGCCAATACCGTGATACGCACCAAAATGATTTGGGTTCAATGTCACAGCGCGCTCCAAATCGGCCATTGCGGGCGCGAAAAGTTCGGCCAGATAAAACGCCGTTGCCCGTAATTGCCAACCTTCGGCAAAATCAGGTGCATGGTCAGTTAGCGCGGTAAAATGTTCTAATGCGGCTTCGACCTCGCCCTCATCCAATGCATTTTTTCCACGACGTAGTAATAAATCGATCGAAGGAGAACCCGATTTTGACCATTCCGCTATTATTTCGTCTTCTACCTCTTCCCAATTCTCTAAATTCGGTGTCTTTAACAGATCAAGCAATGGGCCAACTTCCGCCGAAAACGACGAATTTGTTGAGAAAACCATCACAAACGCTACAGTTGACGCGAAGGTAAGGCTGGAAAGAGAAGATCGAATACTCATATTGGGTGTAATTTAACGCGTAATTTGACAAAAGCCATGCAATTGTCAGTAACATTTTTGAGGGAAACCAAAATGAGCACGATCATCGACAAAGCCGTCGCGGCAATCACTGAAAAAGTTGGTGCCAGCTATGATGGCAGTATTAAGTTTGCAATTGCTGATGAAGGCTCCATCGTGATGGATGCCGACGGCGTTCGCGCATCTGACGATGAAACCAGCTGTACGCTTTCTGCCGATGCCGAAACATTCGAGGGTATCTTGTCTGGGGATGTGAACCCGACGTCTGCATTCATGACTGGAAAACTTTCGGTAGATGGTGACATGTCAGAAGCCATGAAATTGGCGGCTGTCCTTTCGTCATGACCACTTCGCCCGCCCCCTTTTACAAAGACATCGCCACAGCGCCAGAAGGCGTTGAATGCCTTTGGCTGCATACCAAAGATGGAACACGCATTCGTCTGGCGATTTGGGGGGCAGGTAAAAAGGGCACAATATTCCTTATGCCAGGTCGCACGGAATACATCGAAAAATATGGTAAATCTGTGCATAATTATATCGATGCAGGCTATAGCGTTGTTGTAATTGACTGGCGCGGTCAAGGCCTAGCTGATCGTGACACGCCATTACACGGCGTAGGACACGTCGACAATTTCGTCCAATTCCAAGATGACCTTGATACCGCACTTGAGGTTATAAAAGACCGCGCCCTGCCACAACCAATGTTTTTGATTGGCCATTCCATGGGCGGCGCGATTGGCCTGCGTGCATTGCACCGATTAGATGTCTTTAAAGCGGCCGTTTTTTCGGGCCCGATGTGGGGCATCACCATGAAACCGGCATTGCGCCCAATTGCATGGGCTCTTGGAATTGGCAGTGAGGCAATCGGTAAATCAAAATGGCTTGCCCCAGGTTATTCCGAAGAAAGCTATACAACGTCTGCCGAATTCAAAGACAACCTTTTGACCGGTGATCCTGAAATGTTCACTTTTTTAAAGGATCAATTAGCCGCCTACCCTGCATTGTCACTTGGCGGACCTAGTGTTGGTTGGGGATACGAAGGATTGCGGGAATGCAAAAAACTTGCGGCCCTTCCAGCACCGAAACAACCATCTTTGACGGTC
>ERZ1048872.2226-NODE-2226-length-14219-cov-5.694225_pt1 | contig 14219 bp, 11 predicted proteins | sample MGYA00383100_ERZ1048872 | MGnify/ENA primary metagenome ERZ1048872 (study PRJEB29581, sample SAMEA5548370) | metagenome | biome: marine; feature: coastal; material: water | depth 50 m | study: Short-term variability in the microbial, nano- and picoplankton... | reverse complement strand
TTGCACAGTTTTTCATGCCATGGTTGGTTTGGGCGATGGCATCGGGGTTCCTCGCTGATGAGAGATTTGAAATGGCGACCCAATTTGGGCGCATTGCATTCCCCTATATTTTGTTCATTTCACTTGCCGCACTGCTGTCAGGTGTTCTGAATGCCACGGGCCGCTTTATGGCCGCTGCAGCCGCGCCCGTTTTGCTAAACGTATTTTTCATTGCCGCACTCTATCTGGCTTATGTTGCCGGTTGGCCGATTGGTTTAACCCTTGCTTGGACTGTTCCATTTGCGGGCATCGGCCAGCTTGCGTTACTGTGGGTTGCCGCGGCCCGGGCGGGTTATCCAATAAAACTAAGGCGCCCCAAAATAACGCCTGAGTTAAAGCGACTTGCGCTTATCGCTGCTCCTGCCGCGCTAGCGGGTGGGGTTATGCAGGTAAATTTGTTGGTGGGTCGGCAAGTCGCCAGTTTTTATGACGGTGCTATTGCTTGGCTAAACTACGCTGATCGTCTTTACCAGTTACCATTGGGGGTCGTCGGTATCGCCATTGGCGTTGTCCTGTTGCCTGATCTTTCACGCCGCCTAGCGGCAAGTGATACCGAAGGTGGCCAGTTGGCCCTAAGTCGCGCGGGCGAGGTTGCTCTGGCGCTTGCTTTGCCGTCTGCCGTGGCATTGATCGTGATCCCATTGCCGCTGGTTACCGTATTATTTGAACGCGGTGCCTTTGGTGCCGACGACAGTGCGGCCACCGCGCTGGCCGTAATGGTCTATGCTTTAGGCTTGCCTGCATTCGTCATGCAAAAGGTGATGCAGCCGCTATTTTTCGCCCGAGAAGACACAAAACGCCCCTTTCGCTATGCGCTCGTTGCAATGATCGTGAATGCGGGGATCGCCATTGGTCTTATGCCTTGGATTGGCTTCATGGCAGCCGCATTGGCAACCAGCCTTTCGGCTTGGGTTATGGTCATTCTGTTATGGATCGGATCGCGAGGGATGGGTCAGGCAGCGCGTTTTGACAGACGGTTCAAAACACGCCTTTGGAAAATCAGCGCCGCAGCCGTCATCATGGGAGCTGCTCTTTTTGGGATGACTTTGGTCTTGGGACCAATGCTGGGCACGGCAGGTTTGCGATATATCGCATTAGCCATTTTAGTGATTGGCGGCAGTATCGTCTATTTTGTCGTTGGCGGCTGGATCGGTGCGATCAAGTTTGCCGAGTTAAAATCAAGTTTACGCCGCTAAATCAATCGCGTTTGATCATTGCCATTACCCGTGCAAATCCACCAGGTGCCAAAACCAATGATGCTGCAAACCCACCAATAAAACCGGATAAATCAGCGATCCAATCTGGCCGTGAACCGAAAATCAAACCAAATACCAATTGAATAGCCATCAAGACACCGATCAGGCGAAACGCTCGCATTTGCGGGCCACCAGTATGAACCAAAGACACCCACATCAAAAATGAATACGCACCAATCAGCCCGTATGCCCCGGGAAATGATCCAAACAACACTGACCCATCCGGTGCAAACAAGCCGAACATCACGGCACCAAGCACGATAGAAACCACGAAAATTATCAAAATTGAAAAACCACTGAATACGCGACCTGCCATATTCCCCATGGCCAAGATGATCACACTGGCGAAAATCGCGCTGGTAAAACTTGGATGCACGAAAGCATAGGACAAAAAGCGTTTTGAAAATTCAAAAGGTGCCGCTGTATTTTGAACCATCCAATCAAAAATTTGCGTAAAAAATCCATATTCCTGCATTGCCTCAATGCGCCAGCCAATGGCGTCGGCACCACCCAGTATCCCCCGCGCGCCAAGACTAAAAATCGCCTCAATACCCAGAATAAAAAGAACCAATGCCACCACGACAGGCGGCAATGGATTAAACGGCGCGGCATCAGGTTCAAAGGACATTTTTTCGGCTTTCGGTTGACCAACATCAAACGCATGGGTAAGCCAACGGCCAGCGATATACCAGACAGGAGTTACGCATATGTCCGAGGTGGTCCATACACCCCGCGTCTTTTCAGGCATCCAGCCATCCGGCGGCCTGACACTTGGCAACTATTTAGGCGCCATCAAACGCTTTGTTGAAATGCAGGAAAACGGCATTGAAACCGTTTATTGCATGGTTGATTTACATGCCATCACTGTCTGGCAAGACCCTGCTGCGTTGCGACGTCAAACGCGTGAACTGGCGGCTGGCTATATTGCCGCCGGTCTTGATCCGCATAAATCCATTTTGTTTAATCAAAGCCAAGTTGCCGAACACGCGCAATTGGGTTGGATATTCAATTGTGTCGCCCGCATGGGTTGGATGAACCGAATGACCCAGTTCAAAGATAAGGCAGGCAAAGATCGCGAAAAAGTTTCCGTTGGTCTGTTTAGCTATCCGACATTAATGGCGGCTGATATTTTACTTTACCACGCAACACATGTTCCGGTTGGCGAAGATCAGAAACAACACATCGAACTGACCCGCGATATTGCGGCAAAGTTTAACCACGATTACGGCGTCGATTTTTTCCCAATGACAGAACCAGTGATCGAGGGTGCCGGCACGCGCGTGATGTCTTTGCGCGATGGATCCAAAAAGATGTCAAAGTCTGATCCATCAGACGCCAGCCGTATCAACATGACGGATGATGCTGATGCCATTGCAAAGAAAATCCGCAAAGCAAAATCAGATGCTGATGCGTTGCCAAGCGAGGCCGCGGGCCTGAAAGATCGCCCCGAGGCACGCAATTTGGTGAACATCTATGCAGGTCTTGCCGACATGAGCGTTGAACAAGTTCTCGCAGATGTTGGCGGTCGTCAGTTTTCTGAATTCAAGCCAATGCTGGCTGAAATGGCGGTGTCAAAACTTTCGCCAATTTCCGGTGAAATGGCACGTCTAATGCAGGCACCAGATGAAATTGACGCTGTATTGCGTGCTGGTGCCGATCGCGCCCGTGCCATTGCCGCGCCGATTTTAGAAAAAACCTATGAGATAGTAGGAATGGTACGCTAGTTCCAACGCAATGATTTGGCTGTGGGCATTTTGTGAATGATGCCCACGGCATTTTAAAAAAATACGATTCTAATCACAAAACGCGCAAGCTTCGCCTTGCGTAAATATGTCTGGACTTATGACCTATCTAGGCATAACTTTTCCTTAAACGAAGGGATCCATCATGGCATTTGGCAGCACAATTCGCACGTATTTCAACGGAAAATGGCACATGGGCGACGAACCGATTATGCGCGCTGCCGATCATGGGGCTTGGCTGGGCAGTTCGGTATTTGACGGAGCGCGGTTTTTTGAAGGTGTTTCACCCGACCTTTGGGCGCATTGTGATCGTGTGAACCGATCCGCCGAGGCATTGATGCTGACGCCGACCATGAAAACCGACGACATGGTCGCCCTAATGCAAGAAGGACTTGCAGATTTTGCCGCTACATCTGCCGTCTATATTCGCCCGATGTATTGGGGTCTTGATGGGGACACCACAGCCATCGTTCCCAAAGAAAACTCTACTGGTTTCGCCATATGTCTTGAAGAATTTCCCATGGCGGCACCCACGGCCTCAGTCACGCTGACCACAACCCAGTTTTGTCGCCCTGTTTTAGAAAGCAGCGTCGTTAACGCCAAAGCGGGCTGCCTTTATCCGAACAACGCCCGTATGTTGGCCGAAGTTCGTCATAAAGGATACAACAATGCATTGGTGGCTGATGCACTTGGAAATGTTGCAGAAAGTGCAACGGCAAACGTGTTTATGGTAAAAGACGGCGAGGTTTTCACACCCGTTCCCAATGGCACATTTTTGTCAGGCATCACACGCGCAAGGCACATCAAAAACCTTAGGGCCGATGGTTTCCAAGTCCATGAAAGCGTGCTGAGTTTTGACGATTTCCGCGCCGCAGACGAAGTGTTCATGTCAGGCAATATGGCAAAAGTTACCGCCGTCAGTGAGTTTGACGGTACACATTACCAGATGGGCCCTATCACCAAACGTGTCCGTGAAATGTATTGGGATTTCGCCCTCAGCCGATAAAACCGCCGTTACAAAACGAAAACGCCCCGACACGTGGCCGGGGCGCATGAATTTAAACTAGCATTGGTTAGGCGGCTTTAGCGGCCTTTGTTACAGCCTTCACGCCCGATTTAGGCGCCTTGGAAATCGCGATTTGACGTGGGCGCAACGCCTCTGGCACTTCGCGCATCAGTTCAATCTGCAAAATTCCGTTCACATTGACAGCACCCGTTACCTTGACGTGATCCGCCAGTTGGAAACGACGTTCAAATGCGCGTGTGGCAATGCCACGATGTAAATATGAGGTTTCCGCTTCATCAGCTTTTTTCGCAGAGACGATCAATGCATTTTCACGCACTTCAATCGAAAGATCCTCATCGGCGAATCCGGCAACCGCCAAAGAAATGCGATAGCCCTCTTCACTGGTCTTTTCGATGTTATATGGGGGGTATGCGGGCTGGGCCACGTCATTGCTCATTACACGTCCCAAAAGATCCGTAATTTGGTCAAAGCCAACAGTTGCACGGTGCATTGGGGTAAAATCAAAGTTTCTCATTTTGTCATCCTTTTCAAAGCGATGGTTGGTTGAGCCTTCCGTTTTGGACAGGCCCTCATCAGTTGTACCAAACCCTTTTCGGCGTCTGATAATACTAAGCTAGGGATGATTTTTGGGGGTTCAAGGGGTAGATAAAATTACGGTTTGAGAAATTTTGCGCCTGTGCTGGCTGCATCTTCATCGCGGCTTAGGCGACGTACCTTAGCAACAGGGCGACGGAACACCCCATCAGAGGCCGCCAATTCTGCTTGCATCAAAACCAACTTGTCGGCCACAGGCGCAACAAGGGCCACAGATTTTCCATCCATCTTGGCACCAGCAGAAACCACCGCAACAATTGTAGGCTCTCCATTTTTCATCAAGAATATCGGTGCACCTGAGGCGCCATAATCTACATCACATGACAGCACCTGTGATGCTTTCATTGCGCCTAAGACATGGCATAGTTTTTGCAAACTTGGCGCGCGTTCGCGTTCAACGGCGTAAGATACCACTTGAACCGCATCACCGGGGTTTGCGCGGGACATCTGGTAAAATGGTTTTATCGTTTTGGTACGGATTGGTTTATCCAGTTCAATCAATGCCAAATCTGCTGCTACGCGGTTGGCATCACTGGGTGATCCATAATCATATCCTTCGTATACGACGCTGCGCCGTACGTTGCGATAGGCTGCTGCGCGCCCTAATCGAACGCCCGCTTGAAACTGTAAGTCGCTGTCTGCAATTCGTTGACCAGAATGTTTTTCAAAAAGACAATGCGCCGCTGTCAAAACCAAATCTTCTGTAATCAACGACGCAGTGCAAAAACTGCTCTGCCCCATGTGTAATCGACCAACAGCATCCCATTCGGCGCCCTCGTTCATGCTGTTGAGGGCCGCAAGTGGGCTGGCCTCTAACGAATTCGCCTGTTGCGCACCTACTGCGGTGGCAATTCCCATCAAACAAGTCACAAGAATAAATAATTGGCGCATTGGTTTCCCGTTGTTAACGAAAAACCAGGTTAACCAAAGCTTGCGGCAAGATTATGACGCGTTATTTAAGGCCGGCGGCTTTGGTCCACCTGTAGCCCAATCAAGCAATTCTACTGTATGTACAATCGGTACATCGCTGGCAGAACCGATTTGCATCATGCACCCAATATTTCCTGCCGCAATTACATCAGGGTTCTTGGCCTCAAGGGTTTTCACTTTCCGAGTTTTTAGTTGGCCTGATATTTCCGGTTGCATCAAATTATAGGTTCCAGCCGAGCCACAACAAAGATGCGGGTCAGCCGGTTCAACCACAGTGAACCCTGCATTTTTCAACAGGGTTTTAGGGTGAGTTTTGATTTGCTGACCATGCTGCAAGGAACAGGCCGAGTGATAGGCAACCTTCAAGTCTTGATCGGCCCCAATCGGCAAATCCAGATCCATAAGAACCTCGGAAACATCCTTTGCAATTGCCGCAACGCGGGCTGCATCTTTGGCCATGGGATCATCACGAAACATATGACCATAGTCTTTAATCGTAGTGCCACATCCCGACGTATTGATAACAATTGCATCCAACCCGTCACCGTCCATTTCGGCGATCCATGCTCGAATGTTAGCGCGCGCCGCTGCATGGCTTTCAGCAGTTTTACCCATATGATGAGTTAACGCACCACAACACCCCTGTCCCTTTGCAACCACCACCTCGGCCCCACTGCGGTTAAGTAAGCGGATGGTTGCGTCGTTAATATCTGTGTTCAATGCCTTTTGCGCACAGCCCGTCATCAATGCCACGCGCATCTTTTTAGGTGCGGGTGTTTCAAATGTTTGTGGATCATCGTTACGACTGACGGGGGGAATGGTTTTGGGCGCCATTTCAAGCATCGCCCGAAGGCGGGCATCAGGCATCAATCCACGGAAAGGATACGCAATTTTCGCCCCAAGCAAGGCAACGCGAAACCGCATTGGATAGGGTAAAACACGCGCCAGAACCCATCGTAATGCGCGATCCGTAAAGGGACGTTTATAGGTTTGTTCGATATATTCCCGTGCATGATCAACAAGATGCATGTAATGCACGCCAGACGGGCACGTACTCATGCAGGCAAGGCAAGACAAACACCGATCCACATGTTTGACCGTTTGCTCATCCGCAGGTCGCCCTGTTTCAAGCATATCTTTGATCATGTAAATTCGGCCACGCGGACTGTCGAGTTCATCACCAAGTACTTGATAGGTGGGGCAGGTCGCCGTGCAAAAACCACAATGAACGCAGGCTCGCAGCACCTCATTCGAGCGCTGAATAGCAGATGACTTTAATTGTTCTGGGGTGAAGTTTGTTTGCATTGTCTTGTCTTTCAGCCCATCAAACTGGGGTTTAGAATGCCGCGCGGATCGAATTTTTGTCGTAACTCGCGATTGATTTTCGCCAACAACGGCGCCTCGGGATGAAACTTTGGCGCGTGCCCATCACCGCGAATACGCGTGGCGTGACCTTGGATATTGCGCATAGCGGCGCGTACGTCGGTGCCTGATGCGACCTCAACCCAAATCAACCCACCGCCCCAATCATAAAGATGACTTTTGGGGGCAATTTTGGCCACCAAATCTGGTGCATCACTAGGCTTTACCGAAACACGCCAAATATCCCCGTTCGTGCCAACAAAAGGTGTTGCATCACGTACCCATGCCCAACCTTTGGCGACGTTAGCAGGGTCAAGTTCAATATTGATGTCACCGAATTCGTCCAAGATGTTTTTCAGCTCGTTTGCACGGTATCGAACTGATTTTTCGAACCCTTCAAGACGGATCATAGTCACAGGAGTACCATCCAAACCCACTGGTACATGGGCTGCACCTGATACGTCAAAGGGTGATCCCAATGCGCGCGACATGGCTTTGATGGCATTTGCGTCTGTTAAACCTTCGATCAATACACAAGCAGCAGAACTGGCTGCTGGTAGCACCTTAAATGCAACCTCACTGATAACACCAAGCGTGCCATATGAGCCTGCCATAAGTTTCACCAAATCATAGCCTGTCACATTCTTCATCACGCGACCGCCATTTTTGATAGTCGTGCCCTGTCCATCAACAAACCGCACACCGATCAAACTGTCGCGACAAGCGCCCGCTTGGATGCGACGCGGCCCGGAAACATTTGCCGCAACCACACCACCGATTGTTGGGGTGCCTTGACTGTTCAATATGGGACGATGATCAATTGGTTCAAAAGGCAACCGTTGACCTTCGGCAGCCAATGCATCCTGAATATCGTCAATTGGTGTGCCAGCGGCCGCCACCAGTGTAAGTGCACCGGGTTCATAAAGTGATATACCTGACAAACCAGTGGTCGCAAGTGGTGTGCCATCCGCAGCAAAACCACGGGTGTTACCGCCGCGAATAGACAGAGGGCCCTTTGCACTAGAAATTGCGTCTGCCAATTCTTTTTCGTCGGTTGGTATTAACATCGCTTTAGCTTTCTTGCGGGTATCAAATTGTCATGCATATGGTCGGGCAATTTCTTTAACTGGCCATACGTTCTTCGCTGGCAGACAATGGAAAAACTTTGGCCGGATTAAGCAACCAGTTTGGGTCAAACACGTCTTTGACCACCATTTGCGCCTCAAGATCTGTTGCTGTGAATTGATCAAACATCAGGTCACGTTTTTCTACACCCACACCATGTTCACCAGTTAAACACCCGCCAACCTCAACACACAATCGTAAGATATCAGCGCCCATGGCCTCGCATAATTCAAGATCACCCTCTTTGTTGGCATCAAACAGAATGAGCGGGTGCATATTTCCGTCGCCCGCGTGAAAAACATTGCCGACCTTAAGGCCGTATTGATCCGACAGCTCGCCAATTCGCCGCAAAACATGAGGAAGTTCGGAAACAGGGATTGTCCCGTCCAAACACATGTAATCGTTGATCTGCCCCATCGCGCCAAAGGCTGACTTTCGTCCCAACCAAATGCGTGCACTTTCGTCTGCGGATTTACTTTGCCGCAATTCAACCGGATTATGACGTTCTGCGATTGAACAGATCAGATCAAGTTGATCATCGATTTCTTGGTCTGATCCCTCGACTTCAACAATCAGCAAAGCCTCACAATCAGGATAACCAGCACCGGCAAATGCCTCGGTCGCTTCAATCACGGGGCGGTCCATGAATTCGATCGCAACAGGCAAAACGCCTGCTTTAATAATGTCAGACACACAAGCGCCTGCCACCTCATTGCTATCAAAGCCCATCAAAACAGGTCGCGCGCCTTCTGGCTTATGCAAAATGCGCAGGGTTGCTTCGGTAACCACGCCCAATTGCCCTTCGGAGCCACAAATAATACCAAGCAAATCCAACCCAGACGCATCTAAATGCGCGCCACCAATATCAACAACGCTGCCATCCATCATCACCATGCGAACACCCATTAAGTTGTTCGTCGTGACGCCATATTTCAGACAATGCGCACCGCCAGAATTCATCGCGATATTCCCTGCAATTGCGCAAGCCAGCTGGCTGGATGGATCGGGTGCATAGAAAAATCCGTCCTCTTCAACGGCACCAGTCACACTTAGATTGGTGCGACCTGTCTGTACGCGCACGAAACGATTTTCATAATCGGTTTCAAGAACCTCGCTCATACGCGCAACGCCCAAAATTACACTATCGGCAGTGGGCAGTGCACCGCCTGCCAAGGATGTGCCTGACCCACGCGGCACAACGGGCACATTCATCTCGTGGCAAATTTTCAAAACTGCGGCCACTTCTTCCGTACAGGCAGGAAGAACGGCACAAAGAGGCGGGCAACGATAGGCAGTCAGCCCATCGCATTCGTATACTTTCGTCTCATTTTCACTGTGAATGACCGCTTCATTGGGCAGAACCTGTAAAAGACGTTCTACCAAACGGGATTTTTTGGCCAAAATATCAGCATTCGGTATAGGCATTTCCATGGAGTCGACCCTCAGCGATTGAATTGGTAAAATATTATAACCAATTTTCAGAACTGGCAAGACCACCATAAACCAGTTATGATCCCCCTATGACATTCTTAGACAAATTTAGTGGGTTTTCCCTTGTTGACGTGGCGGCCGTCGTTGCATTTTTGTGTTTGTGGGTGTCCACGAACTACATCATCGAAAATGCCCCAAAACACCGCCAATCAATGACGCAAATTATGGCCACTTTTCGTCGCGATTGGATGCGGGTGATGGTAACGCGGGACCCTCGGATCGTTGACACGGCCGTTCTGGGTTTTCTGCGCCAAGGTAGTACATTTTTTGCGTCAACGACGTTGCTGGTCATTGGTGGCGGCCTTGCCATGTTGGGCAACACCGAACAATTGTCTGGTGTGGCAGAGGATTTTGCCCTGCAAAACACATCGCCCTTTGTTTGGGAGGTCAAAATACTGATGGTCATCGCAATCATCAGCAATGCATTTTTAAAATTCGTCTGGGCGCATCGTTTGTTCGGATATTGCGCCGTATTGATGGCATCTGTTCCGAATAAGGAAGACGACCCAAACGCCTATCCAATGGCTGCAAAGACCGCAGAGATTTGCACAACTGCATCGCGCAGTTTTAACAGAGGGTTACGATCTTTGTATTTTGCACTTGCGGGCCTCGCTTGGTTAATTGACCCAATCGCCCTTCTTGCGGCCGCAACGCTAAGTTTTCTTGTGCTCTATCGCCGCGAGTTCAAATCGCGCAGCCGCGACATTCTGTTAGCCGATATGGCAAAAAAGCCGATCGAAGGATTAACATGAAACTAACCCCACCTCTTTTTGCTGTCCTTTTGACCTTGGCCACAAATCAAGCAACCGCAGATGAGCCGGTGGTCGTTCGTGCATCCGCCACAGAAACCGCGCGCGGAACTTGGTCTTTTTCGGTCACCATCCGCCACGGCGACACAGGATGGGACGATTATGCTGATGGATGGGCGATTGAGGATGCCGCTGGAAATGAGCTAGGCTTTCGCCTGTTGGCGCACCCGCATGTGAATGAGCAACCTTTCACACGCAGTCTTAGCAATGTTGAAATTCCAGAAGAATTAAAACAGGTTTTCATCCGTACGCGTGATTTAATTGGGTTTGGCAACGAACTTTTCGTATTGGATCTTGAGGAGTAGTTTCTAACGTCGCCCCTCGCGCAGCCAACCAGCAACAAACAATCCCGCCGCGGCAAGCAACATCAACCACATTGGCAACAATGCTTTGATCCGTACATCAGCGGTTTCATATGCCCCGCGCGGTGTAATTCCCAACCATCCACGCCCTTCACCCACGCGCCCAGCGCGTGCTTTGCGAATATTTGGAACGCCGTCACTGACGGAACGCACACCGCCATTTGTTGCATCAGCAATCGGGACAAGCACATCGCCAGTTGCGATGGTTTGTTCAAATTCTTTAGGTGCAGCAGGACCCAACGCAATGACGGTTTCTTTGTCGCCCTCGACAACTCGAAACAAACCCATTTCCGAACCTCGGTATTCCGAACTGAACACACCAGGTGCGGTTTCTGACAGGGTGATTGTTGCGGTTGCACCGTTGGGCTCTGTGATGGTCACGTCACTGGGTGAGCCTTCGATCATTCGACGTGTAATCGTGATGTTTTGCCCATCTGCTATGGCCGTCAAAACATCCTCTTCTAGTTCTGGTTCTTTCATCATCCAGTGCGCCAATCGGCGCAACAATTCCAACTGTGGACCGCCGCCTTCATACCCGCGGCCCCAAAGCCACGCGTGATCGGACGCCAACAATGCAACGCGCCCTTCGCCAACTCGATCAAGCACGAGTAATGGTTTTTCATCAGGCCCCGTCATGACGGTGTGGCCACGGGTGTTTCCCAATTCAATTAGGCGAAACCAACGCCCCCAACCCGGACCATCATCAGTTGTTGGATTAGGTGAAAAGTTTTCCAATCCGGCAGTAACCGGATGGCGCGCGCCCAGTTCAGAAATTTGAGGCTTGTAACCCTCTTCAATTATGATTGATGTCGGTTCACCAGGCAAAACATCGCCAAGCGGGCTGCGATAAAGACTTTCTGCCGTAGCAAAATCCGGGCCCGCAGCGATCAACACCGCGCCACCAGATTCAATATAGTTTCGTACATTATTCAGGTAGATGCTGGGCAAAAGGCCGCGCCGACGATACCTGTCAAAGATGATTAAATCGAATTCATGGATTTTCTCCATGAATAACTCTTGTGTGGGGAAAGCGATTAAGGACAATTCTGAGATCGGCACCCCGTCTTGTTTTTCAGGTGGCCTAAGAATGGTGAAATGGACCAAATCGACCGCGCTGTCCGACTTTAAAAGATTGCGCCAAGTACGCTCTCCGGCATGTGGTTGCCCCGAAACAAGCAAAACACGTAACCGATCCCGTACGCCATTTATTTGAACAACGGTTGTGTTGTTTCGATCAGTCAACTCGCCATCTTCTGTTTTAACGGTGAACTGTAAAATATTCATACCCGCATGACTTAGAACGAGCGGCACTCTGATTTCACGGCCAATTTCTACGTTGAAATTCAACGGCTCAGCGCCATCGATAGAAACCTGCAAGGGCGCGGTAATTCCCAAATCTGGCGCATCTCCTTGATCCTCGATCAACAGCGTTAGCGAAATTTCTTCGCCCAAGATCGCAAAAGCCGGTGCGTTTTTGATCACCAATCGACGATCCCAATCATTGGGTTCACCGCTTAACAACACATGCACGGGTGCCGGAAATTCAGGGGCAATATCTGCATCATGAACTTGACCATCGCTTAGCAAAAATGCCCCTGCCAAACGCCCCTTAGGTGTTGTAGCCATCATTTCTCGCAAGGCACCTATTAACAAACTGCCTTGATCCCCTTCGCCGTCGCGCAAAGTTGTTTCCTTGATCTCAACGTTTTCCATGGCGTTAAGTTTTGCCAACAAGGCAGTTCGCGCAGCCGCCATTTGTTCAGGACGCTTTGCCACCGATTGTGAGGCTGTTTCATCGCTAACCACAACGACTATGTCGCTCAGCGGGTTTCGATCTTCTTCTTTTAAGGAAGGGTTTGCCAAGGCCAGCAACACCACCAAAACACCAAGCCCACGAAGGCCCCAACCAGACAAGCCCCGTGATTTTGCCCAAATCACGACGACCATCGTGACAATCATTAAACCCAACAAAATGGGCCATGAAAACAATGGATCAAATAATATTTCGCGCGTCATCTATTGCCCCAAACGATCTAGCAAGGCCGGTACATGCACTTGGTCGGATTTATAGTTGCCGGTCAGGACGTACATCATCAAATTCACCCCAAAACGCAGCGCAATTTCACGCTGTCGCTCGCCTGCAAATCCGCGCCCAACGGGTAACATCCAATTACCGGCCTGATCAGTGGCCCAGGCAGCGGCCCAATCATTGCCACCAATCACCACGGGCGTCACACCATCATTTAGATTGCGAAATGGCATGCCTTCGGCCGCGTCGGCTACCGGCGGGGATGCCTCGACCCAAATATCGCGTCCTTGATAGCGCCCAGGGAAATCCTGCAACAAATAAAAACTACGAGTCAAAACGTGGTCTTCTGGCAAAGGTTCAAGTGCGGGAATATCAAGAGGCGCAGCAAAGCGTTGTAACTGTCGTCCTTCGGCTGTTGCTGCACCAAATCCGCCAATATCGGCATCGCGCGTGTCAAACAAGATCATGCCACCTGTTCGCAGGTAGCTGTTAAGTTTGATGTATGCTTCGTTGCTGGGCATTTTTTGGGTTGCGACGATGGGCCAATAAATCAACGGATAGAACGCCAATTCACCTGTTTCTAAATCCACGCCAATGGCCGTTGCTGGTTCAATTGATGTACGGCGGAACAGATTATCACCAAGCCCACGTAACCCTGCTGCTGACAAATTATCCTGTGTAGCATCGCCTGTTAAAACATAGGCCATCACAACCTCGGCTGTAGCCTCGATCGCACGAATGTCATTTTGCGCCTTGGCCGCATCTGGAATGCTGAAAACACTCAATATCAAAACAGACATCGCGGTCGCCATGCCACCCCGCAGCCGACCTGATAACAGAAGTGATGCAATGACATCCAACATCAACAAAACCATTGCCCCCAACAACAACCAGCCCATGAATTTTACTTCTGGCAATACAGAAAGACCCTCGACCCTGATGCGTACGGGCCAAGCAGTTGATTTCAATTCGGTGTCTGCTTTCAACACATTCAAGGCGATCCGGCGATCATCGGTTGCATAAATCCCTGGGGGAACTTGGGCCGTTGCAGCACCAGTAGACAGGACATCTGCCAACACCTTACCAGGAACACCTGCAATATTGTCACCGTTCCCAAGATCGCCGAAGCCATCTAACATGTGTTCCACTGCCCAAACCGTACCACTAAGATCAGCCTCACTCGGTGTCGTTGCGCGTGTGGTGATTGCAAGGCGTTCCAGCATCTGAACAAACAGCCCTGACAGCGGCAAAGTAGACCATTCTGCATTTGCGGTGACATGAAACAGAATGACTTGTCCCTGCCCTAACGCCTTACGCGTAACCAAAGGCGTTCCATCAGCAAGAGTAGCGATTGAACGTGATGACAGTTCCGGATCAGGTTGCGCCACAACTTGGGCGGAAACGGTAACCTCCGGGTATTCTGGCAAACCGTAAAACGGCGACGTTTCGGCAA